>ENA-ORTN01000075-ORTN01000075.1-human-gut-metagenome-genome-assembly--contig:-NODE-75-length-96574-cov-8.356779_pt1 | contig 96574 bp, 75 predicted proteins | sample MGYA00242070_ERZ509189 | MGnify/ENA primary metagenome ERZ509189 (study PRJEB26280, sample SAMEA2338821) | human gut metagenome | biome: human gut; feature: human-associated habitat; material: faeces...
GGTGTAGAGGGCTTGTGATGGCCCTTTGAGGCGTTCTACCATGTCTCAAGAAGCCCTGCCAGTTCGCAAGAACGCGCGTGGGAGTATCACACTATGATTTTTTTTGATTGAAAATAACATTTTTTGCTGAAAGTGATTTTTCTCATGTTCCCTTTTTTTAAACTGCGTGCTATACTAGTGGAAATGTAAATTTCGATTGATGGGGGATTTCATCCAATGCATAATATTACAAAAAGAGACCAGTTAAAAAAGCTGGCACTTGCTCTTGGACTGTCTGGCACGTTCTTTTTAAACGCATGTACTTCAAACGCACCTTCTAATCAAACTATCGTCACATCTACAGATGACTATGAAGCGAACTTGGCTACCAATGAATCCGAGAGCTTTTATGAAACAGAATCTGAGACTTTTGACAGAGAAGCACTTTACCGAACTGATGATGACAACAAGCCTGCTGAGGGCTGGATTACAAATGCTGACGGCACTATGGGCTACTGCCAGAATGGCTATCTTTTGACTGGATATCAAATGATTGATGATTCACGCTATCTTTTTTCTGATGACGGCATAATGCAGACAGGCCGCTACACAGATGAAAATGGTGATACATATTGTTTTACTGATGATGGCCGCCAATATTTTTGCTCTACTGTAAAATGCGATGATGGCTATTATTACTATTTCGGTGAAGATGGAAAAGCTGTGACAGGGAATTTTACTTTTCCTGACGGCGCTACTGGTATGACAGATGAAAATGGACATGTATATGTAGGCTGCCACCGTATCGGTGATCTCGTCTACGATTTTACCTCACAGGGAAAGCTTAGGCACACTGTTGACGCCACAAAGCCAATGGTTGCGTTGACGTATGATGATGGTCCTTCCACGCAAAATACACAGATCATTCTTGATACGCTTACAGCAAATGGTGCCTATGCTACATTCTTTGTTCTTGGCAGGAATGTAGAGCGCTGCGCTGATATTATCCAAAATATTGAAAATTCAGGTTCTGAAATTGGAAATCATACCTACAATCATTATAAAATTACAAATATGGATGCACAGGTAACAGATCAGGAAATCAGCAGTACAAGCTCCTATGTGCAGATGATTACAGGAAACCGCCCATGCATAATGAGACCGCCGACAGGCGCAACTGATGATGTTTCATGTGCCAATGTAGCAGCTGTTGATGACGGTTATCCGCTTATCATGTGGTGCGTGGACACAATTGACTGGCAGCATCATGATGTGGCAACCACATGCGATATAATAAGAAGCAAGGTAAAAGACGGCGCCATTGTGCTTATGCACGATATGGAAGCATCCTCTGCGCAGGCATCCCAAATTATCATCCCAGAACTGATTGCTGCCGGCTATGAGCTCGTTACAGTCAGTGAAATGGCGGCTGCAAGAGGCGGCATGGTACCAGGTCAGGTTTACAACTATTTTGATCCAGCTCTTGGGCAGACACAGGCAGAAACCGAAATACAGCCAGAGACAGCTACTTTAACATCGGTGGAAACACAAGCGCAACAATCCGAGGTCGAAACACAAGCACCGACGGCAGGACAATCTCAAAGCGAAAATCAGACCGAAGGCTCACAAACTGCTGAATCTGCACCAGATACTACTTCAGCAAGCAATTCCTCAGATGACAGCCTCTCGATTATCTTTCCGTGGGCGAAATGAAACAGGCGGCCAATGGCCGCCTTATTTTTCTTTATAGTATCTTACCCTTCTTCATCATCTGCTTATTTTCATACATCTTAGCATCTGCACTTTGCAGCAGTTTTTCTGTATCCTTGTCTGGATCATCACTCCATGCATATCCCATCGCTGCTGAAATCGGAATATCTGTCTTTTTATCTGCCGCTGCAAGTGCTTCTTTCACGCGCTGCATACATTCTTTTACATCCTGCTCTGTAGCATTATTCAGTCGAATTACAAACTCGTCTCCGCCAACACGATAACAGCTTCCATTTCCTGCAGATTTTTTCACACCTGTTTCCATGCATCTTGCAACTGTTGTTAAAAGCTCATCACCTCTTTTATGACCCAGTGAATCATTGATCTTTTTTAAGTTGTTTGCATCGATCATGATATAAGAAACAGCACCAGATATATGGGCATCTCTGCTGCTGTCCTCAGTAAATGCAGCACGATTTTTAAGACCTGTCATCATGTCTGTATAAGCCATCTTTGCATATAATGCCATGTTTGCATTTTCGCGAATTTGCTCATAAATTGCAATTCCAGCCGCATCTGCCAAGAAAAATGCAAAGCACAGAATTGCAATGACATAGGAAATGGAATACTGAAACTCAAGACCAATGTAATAAAAGGCAATTGCTATAATACTGCATATACTGAATATACTATAGCCACTCAGCACACGAAACAGTTTTACGTTTTTATTTTTGTGAAGCCTAATAAATCCTTCCACTACAACTATAGTAATTGTAATTGCAATTAAAATATGTTCCAGCACAATTATGATTGCAATCGGTATAAACGCTGTTATGTAGTTTATGCAGTATAGTCCAAGCATTGCAGCAAACAAGCACTGCATAATTCCAAACATCTTTTCTTTTCCTGTAAACATCCGCTTTGTAAAGCCAAGAAGCGGAATGGCAAGCATAAAAAATGCCAAAAATGATACTAGTTCGATCACTCCGCTTTTTTGCGTAAATAAAAGCAAAAATTTTGAATCTGTTAAAATCCATAAACCAGCGTCCACAACAAAAGCACCAAGACATATCAAACTTTCGCATATCTGCCTTGTCCATGCCTTACGCATATAAAATCCTGCAAATATGGCTGTAAATCCCGACACTGCTGCAAACACAGCAAATATACCAGCATGAATATTTTTGACCAAAATCATACGATATATACCGCTTCGATTTCCTATTTGAAAATCTGACTGCTCAATTGCATCTGCTGCTTTTTCTGAGACATGAAAAAATTGAACCGTCAGTTTCTTTCCTGTTGGAACATCGAATAAATGGACAAAACCTGTTCGCTTTCCTTCTGTGCGATAAAGACTTACATCATCGGCAAAGATTTCAAAATCAACCCAATGTGTTTTTAACATCATTATCCAGTTTTTTTCATTCTGCGATTTTGGAACATAATACTCATACTGAACAATTTCGTCTGATGCAAGCATTTTCTCACTCCACGTACCTTCTGGCTTGAGAACAGTCTCATTAAATACATTTTTTGGTGCAATATCATTTTTAATGCCAAAAATAAGTAATGCTATCATCAAAATTGCAAGTACTGTTTCAATTATACATCTAATCTTTTTCATGAACAATTTCCTGCCCTCTGTTTTAATCAAAGCTCAGTATATCATAGCGTACAGGGATTTTCAACGTAAAAAAGGCAGTCTTTCGACTGCCCTTTGTTATAACGCTAAAATAGCCATTCCGATCAAATGAACTACAAATGCTACCACCCATGCTACAGCACACTGGAATAGCACAATGCCTACTGCCCATTTTGTTCCCAGCTCTCTTTTAATGGAAGAGATTGCTGCAATACATGGTGTGTACAGAAGACAAAATACAAGAAGAGATGCTGCTGACAGCGGCGAGAGTACTTCCAACAATGTCTTTGTACTTCCAAACAATACTGAAAGTGTAGAAACAACGCTTTCCTTTGCCATAAATCCTGCAATTAAAGATGTGCAAATACGCCAGTCACCAAAACCAAGCGGTGCAAAGATTGGTGCGATTGCACCTGCCACTGCAGCTAAAATGCTGTCTTTTGAATCTGCTACCATGCTTAAATGTAATCCAAATGTCTGCAAGAACCAGATTACAAGAGATGCCATAAAGATTACAGTAAATGCTCTTTGAAGGAAATCTTTTGCTTTATCCCACATCAGCTGGAGTACATTTTTTGCTCCTGGAAGACGATAATTTGGCAGCTCCATTACAAATGGAACAGCTTCTCCATGAAACATAGTCTTTCTGGAAATAACAGCTGTTAAAATACCCATTGCTATACCTAAAAAGTAAAGACCAATCATGATAAGACCGCTTTGCTTTGGAAAGAATACCGATGTAAAAAATCCATAGATAGGAAGCTTAGCCGTACAGCTCATAAATGGTGTAAGCATAATCGTCATCTTACGGTCACGCGCTGACGGCAGTGTTCTTGTCGCCATTACACCAGGCACTGTACATCCAAATCCAACCAACATTGGCACAATGCTTCGTCCGGAAAGGCCAATCTTACGAAGCGGCTTGTCCATGACAAAGGCAACTCGTGCCATATAACCACTATCCTCAAGCAGTGATAAGAATAAAAACAGTGTAACAATAATAGGAAGAAAGCTAAGTACACTTCCGACACCATTAAATATACCATCAATTACAAGAGAATGAAGCACATCATTGACCTGCCATAGCGTCATCACAGCATCTGTCTTTTGCGTCAGCCAGTCAATTCCAATCTCCATCACATTTTGAAGTCCTGCACCGATCACACCAAATGTCAGCCAGAATACAAGTGCCATGATTGCAGCAAACATTGGAAGTGCCGTATAACGTCCAGTCAATACTGCATCGATTTTCCGGCTTCTTTCATGCTCTTTGCTTTCACCTGGCTTAATCACTGTCTGATCACACAGCTTTTGAATAAATGAAAAACGTATGTCTGCGATGGATGCCGCGCGGTCAAGTCCACGCTCCTCTTCCATCTGCACAATGATGTGCTCAATCATTTCCTTCTCGTTTTGCTCTAAGTTTAATGCCTGCTCAACAAGCTGATCGCCTTCAACAAGCTTACTTGCCGCAAAACGCACCGGAATACCTGCCCTAACGGCATGATCTTCGATCAGATGCATGATTGCATGAAGGCAGCGATGAACTGCTCCGTTATGACTGTTTTCATCGCAAAAATCCTGTCGGCTTGGCTTTTCCTGATATTGTGCCACATGAATTGCATGGTTTATAAGCTCTGTAATACCCTCATTTTTTGCTGCTGAGATTGGGACAACTGGAATACCAAGCATAGACTCCAATTTATTGATGCGTACAGATCCGCCATTTCCGCGCATCTCATCCATCATATTGAGTGCAAGCACCATAGGCACATCAAGCTCCAAAAGCTGCATTGTCAGATACAGATTTCGCTCAATATTTGTGGCATCCACGATATTTATAATGCCGGTAGGCTTTTGCTTAATAATAAACTCTCTTGTCACAATCTCCTCACTGCTGTAGGGAGACATTGAGTAAATGCCTGGCAGATCTGTCACAAGCGTATCAGGATGATTTCGAATCTGACCATTTTTGCTGTCAACTGTCACGCCTGGAAAATTTCCAACGTGCTGGTTTGAACCAGTCAGCTGATTAAAAAGTGTTGTCTTTCCGCAGTTTTGATTTCCTGCAAGCGCAAATGTCAGTACTGTTCCCTTAGGAACTGGATGCTCATCTGCCTTTTGGTGGAAACGTCCGCCTTCACCAAGACCAGGATGCTCTGTCACAGCATTCTCTTTGGAAATATTTTTTGTGTTCTTTTCCCTTTTGCCATCCGACTTTGTCACAGAAGATTCATCAATTAAAATCTTCTCTGCATCTGCCAGACGAAGAGTCAGCTCATATCCGTGGATTCGAAGCTCCATCGGATCGCCCATCGGCGCCAGCTTAACCACCGTCACCGAAACTCCGGGAATCACACCCATATCAAGAAAATGCTGCCTCAGCGCACCTTCTCCTCCAACAACGGTGACAACCGCTGTCTTTCCTATTTCAAGATCCTTAAGTGTCATATTATGTCACTTCCTTTGTGAATATATCGACTTTGATGTCTTTTTCAGAAGCCATTATAGCAATTCACGATGGATTTGAAAATAGTTATTGAAAATATTTTTCATTTATATTTTACTTAACTCAATTAAAATCTGCGTCACCTGAGCAATTTCTGAAAGATTTGTATATTCTCTGCAGCTATGCACCTGATTCATGGAAGTAGCGATAAGTTAGTAACTCGTGAGTTACTTCCCTACAAGGACATTAAATCAGATAGCATTCAAAGTCAAGTTCTTAATCATTTAAAGTTTCGAGCCACAGGAACAATAAATGAGCCACCGTCCCTGTCACCATGGCTACTCCGGCAGATGAGCGCCTCTTTTTCTTAATTCTCGACGTAAAGAAGAAACTGAAACTTCTCGCACGTTGCTGTCTTTCGAAAAAGCTGCCGCTGCACCTGCTGCCATACCAGTAATAAAGCAGCAAGGCATTACGCGGATCGATCCATTCATTTCACGGCTGGGACTGATGCAGCGTCCTGCCACTAAAAGATTTTTTGTGTTCTTCGGAAGAAGACAACGGTACGGAATTCCGTAGCTGTTTCCTTTTCCATAGCCCTTTGTATAATCTTCCTCATATTTTGTTTTGGCTACTCCCGGCTCAACCGGATGCAGATCAATCGGATAGCAATAGCGTCCAATCTCATCATCAAAGGAGGCTCTCTTTTCATAATCCTCCGTATTTAAAATATACTCTCCAATAATTCTTCTAGTCTCTCGAATACCAAGATTTGCTCCCGTGGAAACAAGAAAAGCTTTTTCATATCCTTCCAGATAATGGGTATAATAATATTCATATTCTTGCATTCGCTTGCGAGCATCCAGAATTCCTCTTGTCAGATCTTCCTCTTTCGTACCGTCCACACCAAATACATGGCCGATATTTCCGCCGCCCATATCCTCTGGCATCCGCCACATACCAGGCAAACTTGTATCCTGCACGCTAAATACACCATCTGCAAAAGCCTTGGAAAGCTTACGGTTATCTGGATCAAGACCGACTTCTACAATTGCACGATTCCAATCAATATTGGTCCAAAGGCTGCAAAGCGTCGCTGGCATCATACGCCCCTTCTCATCGCCCTTTTCATAAGGTGCCCCTGCCATTACCGATAACGTTCCGTCTCCTGTACAATCGATATAGGTCGTTGCCTTTACCGCAAACAGATTTTCATGTCCCTGAAAAATTACTGCATTGATCGTTCCATCCGCCACTTGTACATCCACAAGGCTGGTGTCAAACAAAAAGTCTGCTCCGCTTTCCAGCACCATATCGTCATAGATTCGTTTCAGCTTTTCGGTCTGAATTGAATATTCGATAATCGTATCATCTTGTTCGGGTCCATAGAGCGCATCAAATACTTCTCTGCCGATGCCTCCCGCCAGAAAATGCTCTCCATCCGAAAAGCGCATAAAGGCTGGCACACTCGATAAGGTAGCTGCTCCACCAAAGCACTGCTGCTTCTCTGCCAGAAACACTTTTACTCCCATGCGGGCAGCCGTGACAGCTGCCGCAATACCCGCTGGACCACCTCCTACAACACATACATCCACTTCTTTTGTGACAGGGATGCTACGCTTCCATTCTATTTCCTGCATAACGAAATCACTCCTTTATTTTTGCTGGGAAAGGATTCTCGATTATCACTCTTCCCTCTGCTGTATCACCTACTCCGCTGTATAAATCATAACGCCCATCGTCACGTTTTACAATACCAGAAGTAAAGACGCAATCTGCCAGGTTTGGCTTCTTGCCTTCCCCTGTTGGATAGCTTTTTCTTGTTCCAATCATTTTGAGATCGGATACTTGAAAGGTTTCCGGATCAAACACAAAAGCAATATTCGTATATACTAGCTGATTGATTGTACCGTCAAATTCATTGTAGCATCCATGACCAATGACACCTATTTTGCCATTTTCCAGAAGCAGACACTGATTGCAACCGCCCCATTCATCCCTTCCAAATACGCCTTCAATCGCAGTGGCCTGTTCCACCACATCAGCGTCTAACTCGTTTATACTATTTAATACCGTAAAACCAATTACCGCCTCACTTCCATATTTTTTTCGAATCTCTTCTCCCCTTGGTCTGGAGAAAACGCCCACCTTTCCGTCTGTCAGCTGTACATAGCGGATATCCTTCATCTGTTGAGGACCGGTGGTAAAGTAATACAGATTAAATAAATTGGTGCCTTTATAAAACACACCACAAAAACCAGACAGCTTTCCTCTGGAGAAATCTACTCTGGTTCCTCCAAGCACAAGTTCGCCATTTATCCTTACCACAAAAGGATCCTCTAACTGATACATCATCGTATCTTTTACACGCTCCCACACATCCTCTGCTTTTTTTGAAAAAAGGCACACTGTAGAAGTTGCCCACTCATTGCGGCGCTCCACCCTGCCGAAAATATACTCTTTTCCTTCATACATAAATGGAACAGACGTATTGTAAACATCATAGCCTTCCACTCCCTCAAATGTAAGAAGTATTCCCTGTTCCTGTTTTTTTGCTCTCTCCTGCTCAAATTTCTCACGCAATTCCCTAATGCTCATTTTGTTTTCCTCCACATTTCACGCCCATCAATTTATCACTTTCAAAATAATTATAGTAATTCAAAGTTCTATTCGCATTTTTATCACTGTAGAATTATAAACTGGCTTTGTTTCAAAAGAAGGCGCTTAGCTTAGCATAATCCATTTTTCACTTTTCTTAAATTTCATTTAATAAAATTTCTCCCTCGCCGCTTTGCGGCTTTTCGATTTTGGATATGACCTTCATCTCAATCGCCTGGGCATAATCTCCGAATTTTTCTCCAAACAGATTCATTCCCCCTGCATGAACAGCGTCAGGCTTTACGCCCAGCTTAAAGCTGATACAATTTTTCTTATCCAGTTCCAAATCTTTCAAGGTCAGGTTTGAGCACTTCATATCGTTCTCATAGCACCCTGTATCCGTAATTCTAACCTCCTTGTACAGACCGTACTGGGTCAGTGTATCGCCCCACCACTCTGGATTTAAACGGCCTCTTCTGCCTCCAAAATCTCCTGGTATCGTCATAGTAGCGATTTCCTCTCCATTTACCCAAACGGTAATATCTGAAGGCCAGTCATTTTGATATCCCGGTGCTTCCGAGCACACCTCAAAGGAAAAGGAAACCTCATGGTTCTGCCCACTTTTCAAAAAATAGGTAGGAAAACGATATTCCACAAATCCAGTTTCAAACCACAAAAGCTGCGCTTCCCCACGGTTCTGCCAATAAAAGCTGGAGGCCATATCCTCGATTCCCAGATAGCCATTCTCCGTAACAATACCGCAGTCTCCATTGATCTCGCAATCAAAATAGTTACCGATTGGCATGGCATATCGAAATACCTTACTGCTATCACTTTCTTCTTTATGTTTAAATGCATTCAAATAAATATCCTCAAAGGAAATGCCGCATACCTTTTGCATTCCTCGCACGCCGGGACGTTCCACAACTGAAATCATCCCTGCTTCCTCTAAAACCTTCACATGCAGCGCTGCAGAAGACTGGGGAATTCCAAACTGGGCCGCAATCTCATTGATATTTGCTGACCTTTCTATCAAAAATTTCAATATTTGCAAACGCATCTCCGATGACAATGCCTTTCCCACCAGCGCTGTTTGTGACAAATTATTCAAATCCAATGAAATTCTTTTTTTACTTGTTTTCATCCCCGTTTCCTCTCTTCCCCAGAATTCTGTCATTTCTTTTTAGTTTAGTTGATCCCTGTCAATTTGTCAAACCATAGTTGATCATTTCCGCCGCTGCCATCATGACAATTCCAGTTCCATGATCGTCGTTTTTCTTGGCAGGTAATTTCTTATAATAAATGGATTCCTTTGCACAGCCAGAGCCTAAGCACACGCCATACACATCACCCACGGCATCTACCGAATGCTTTAAAAGTGCCGTCCATGCCTTCTGAATACATGGCAAATAACGCTCTTTGTCCAGCCATCCTTCTCCGACACCACGAGACATGCTGAGTAAAAACATTGCGGTACAGGATGTCTCCAGATACGAATCGGCCTCATTTAACACCTGATGCCACATACCAGTCTCATCCTGACACGCCTTAACGCCCTCCATATACTCCTGGAATAGCGTAAGTTCCTCCTGCCAGTGTGGATTTTCCTTTGGAAGTAAGGTCAATATCTCCGTGAGCGTTACTGCAATCCAACCATTTCCTCGTCCCCAAGGAATACCACTCATCTGTTCTTCCTCTGGGAAATAGATATGGGAAAACAATTTTTCATTTTCCATCCAGAGACGCTTTTTAAAGCCTGCCACCTGTCGGTGCACCTGCTTTTCATACGTTTTATCCCCAGTGAGGCGATACAATCTTGCAAGAAATGGACAGCTCATGTACAAATCATCGGCCCACATGGTCTTTACTCTAAAATATGTACCGTCTGGGAATGTCGGAATATGCGTCATGACTGCATTTCCCACTGCATGGATTACCGGGAGCAATTTCGGATTTCCCGTTATTTCATAGGTCTCAATCAGCGAAACACCGATCGTACCACATGCATCCAAATCCGGAAGTCCCCATGCTCTTGGTGTCAGAGTCGGATCGCCAAACTGTTCCTTGTCCCAATCTTTATAATAGAAATAATCCGCCATCGTCTGAATGCTGTCCAGATAATAGTCAAGCTGATCTCTGTTTCCAGTCAGCTTTGCCGCATACATCAATCCATGAAGTCCCACCTGCACAGCATAAAACCACTGTCCAAAGAAAATGCCATCCCGGTACGGACGAATATAAGTCTCTCTTTGAGGCATACGCCAAAATCCATGCTCATAATTGCCTAATGGATACGGCCGCTCAAACTGGATTTCCTGCTCCGGTGCAAATGGAATAAAAAGTAGATCTCCAATCTCTGTCACATATGGACCCGTTACGAGAAAACGAGCCGGTCCCATTCCTCCTGCTTGTACGAACGGAACACAATTGACATCTTCTTTCTTTTGGTTGTATACGGCTCCTTCCATCCACCAATGTTTGCCGGTACGAGGAACCTTTATCAAAATTGATATTCTCTTGCCAGTTCCGATCAAGTACAGCTGTGTCTTATTTCCATCCGCACTTTCATAGATGTTTTCATTGTCTACAAATACGCGCAGACGACCAGATGCTGCAAGTTCAAGTGTGTAAGGCTCTCCTTCCTTGCTGTCCACATAAGTAAGTGCATAGGCACAGCCCTTGCGATCGTCATATACCTCCTCAAAATCCACTCTTCTTCCCAGACACGTTTCATTCCATTTTGGCGCCCACTCGATGCAGCTTCCATCCGGCAAAGTAAGCTGATCACGATACCCCACTCTACCGCTTTCAACGGCTTCTTCTGCTTTTTTCGTGTCTTCTTCCGCCGGGAACGGACCAATATGTGCAAACCCTTCCATTCCCTTTGTCTCCTCAAACGGAAGCATTGGACGAACCGATAACAGGTAATCTCTGGTCCAGCGGAATGGATATCTCGGATACGCAATGTAAAGCAAAAGTCCCCAGTTTTGTTCATTTTTTGTGCATTTCATCAAGAGTTCATTATCGCCCTCATGCAAGAAGACCTCCACAATTGTGTATTCGGATTCCTTTTTCACCTCACATAATGGCTTTTTCAGTGTATTGTTCTGATAAACCTCTTTTCCATTCAGCCATATGCAGGCATTACCAGCAATGGTAAGCGCTGCCTCACAATCCCGGTCCGCCCATGCATTGGTCTTAATATAGGCACAATCTCCTATTTTTGCGTCTGGATACCGATAATTTAAATCTAACTCTGCCATCTGAGAAATCGCTGTCAATGCCATATGCTCCTGTTTAAAGTAGGGGCGCAGTGTCAGCTCCACACGCGCCCTATGCGTTAGCATTCTCTCACTGATCAGCTGAATGGCTTCCTCTGGTTTTCGAAACCCTTTTTCATATGCAGAGTCCTTTTCCTTAAGAACCTCATTCATATTTTTCTATTTTCCTTCCTTGCGCTTTTACTCCGTTGCCGGATAACTCCACTGGGTCACTGTAAATCCCGGACAAGTATAATTAAAACGTCCACTGCCATAACGAGAATTCAGATATGGGCTGGATACCAATGCATCCGGGATCGGCACTGCCTCTCCATCTGCAAAAAAGCCCTCTGTCAAACCAAATTCTAACAGACCACTTCCCGGAGAAGCAAAGGTAAACTGCTCTCCCTCCTGCGTAACTTTGGCTGCAAGAAGTTTCTTGCAAAATGCCTCAAAGGTTCCATCCTCTCGCTTGCTTCCGCACTCTGCCAGCCATACGGTCTCATTGCCGTCAACAACTAATTCTCTTCCTGCATATGCACCTTCCTTGCGGAACGAATGCTGTACATTGGAGTAAATGCCCACATAGCTGTCGTTCTTACGTCCAAAGGTCCATTTTCCCTCTGATATTACTTCATCAAATTTACGTGCATTAAAATGGCAATGCGTCATCCAGATATCTGGGTTATTTACATTATGCCAAATCACAGCCAGCGTACGTCCATGCATCAGTACTCTTGGCAAGAACGCCTGACCTGCCCAATAATCAGGACGCAAGCCGCTTCCCTCTGCCACATTGTTCGGAGATGAGAAAAATAATGAGATATCCCCTGGAAGTGCAATCATCGCTGAAATAAAATGCATATCGCACATTCCCACATTGTGATCACGCACGCCGCCAATCATATACTCTGGTGTACGTCGAATTGTAAAGTCGGCATTATGCTTATCAAAGTGCATAATACCTTCCTTGAATGTAAAAGTGGCTGGCGTAAAGTTATCCGCTAACTCACAAAGTCCCTTCGGCGGTACATAATAGCTAAATGCCATCTCCTGACTGGTAAATTTCGCATTGGCTGGTGCATTGCCAAAGAACATCCAGAATAAACCATTGATCGTGCTCGCCAATCTGCTACGCAGTGGCTTGTTGTAGCTGCGTCCTCTAGGTGTTGCCATTACGCCATCAAAATCACTTACCGCAAAGATAAAGGTCATAAAGTCTAACAATACATTCACCATATTGCGAAGCGGATATTCCTCCATCGGCAATACTTCGCGGAGTACCAAAAGAGCCGAAATCGTAACCGGCAAATAAGAATCCGAATGTGGCTCGTCAAAGCCTACACGGCAGCGCTGATTCAGCCATTCTACCAAGTGCATACGTCCCTTTAACGAATGATACATACCATTTTGTCCGCAGTTGGTAAAAATATCTTCCGGATATAAAAGACCAGCCAGATACTCGCATACATGGAAGCCAATACGATGATTTTCAGAACAATAAAACATGGAAGAGGTTCCCGGCTCATCTACCCAGTAACGGAAGCCTAACGATGCATGCTTTACCATCTCCACAATTTCTGGATCCAAAAGACCGGCATCCTTATCCTCCCACATCAGCCAAAGCAGTGGCAACAGCTCAAAATCTGCACAGTCCTTTCTTTTTTCAATCTTATCACACAAAACTCGGATGCTTTCATGATCTATCTCATCTGCACGGCCCAAACGATACAGTGCCAGTGCATTCCCCTGAGAAGCTAATCTCTCAAGCGTCAACTGTCTTCTTTCCTCAAAGTGCTCCCAACCTGGATAAGGTGCCAGAACCTGCTCAATCGAAAAGCTTACTGTTTTCTCTGTCAGTGGCGTACCATCAAGCAACTTCCACGCGATATTCACCGTATACTCTCCAGGCTTAGTAATACCCTTCATGGCAATCATGCCATCCTTTTCTACCACGCCCCTGTCATCTTCTGCTCCAAGTGTAAGCGAGAATACTATCGGTTGCGTTTCATCCTGTTTCTTTGATGCCAGAACATTCAATTCCACAACGCAATTTGAGAACGGATAACCACCCACACAAATCTTTGGGATCTCCCCTTCCTCATAAATATCATCCTCCAAATGGGTCTCCAGCTGACTACGGAAAATCTCTGCACGCACATTTTCATCCATGTTGAGTGGCACACTGGCAAAAAGAGGAGCCTCACAGGAAACCAGTTCCATACTCAGGCTAATACCAGTTCCTCGATCGACCTTTCCAGAAACAGCGATCAGTGTATTTTTACCAGCTTTCAGTTTTAATGTTACCATCTCGCAATTTGGATTTACCACATGCTCAAACACATAGCGGCGTGGGCGCTTTCTGGAACTCAAATCGGTATTGTTGTATACCACACTGCCATTTAACAAGACAACCAGTCTGCATTCTGGGATTTTGATTGTAATCTCCTGCTCACACTCACTCTCCAGCTCCAGATAAATCGGCATCAGACCAAATTTTTCAGTAATATAATAATGACCATCCGCATACTTTGGAGACTGTGCATCGCATACCGTCCATTTTCCTTCCATATCACAAACGGTAAAGGAATCAAACTCACGAAACTCCTTATTGCTAAACTCTTCCCCAGCCTGTGTCATCATTTTCTCAATATAAGCTCGCATTGCCTTTCCGGTACGCTCATCCGGATAATCCTTTTCCAAAACACCAGTTACCAGAAATGGACGAATCAGTTTTCCCGCAACTAACTTCTTTTTAAAATATGTATCCATCCTATACCTCTCTTTTTATATGCAAGAAACGCAAGCCTGCGCTACAAAAGACCGGCTTGCGTTTCGTTCCCACTATATAGTTACACTTCATATGCACTCTTCACAAAGATGCACGAAGGAGCTATATAACGTTACCTCGCCATTATTTTGCTGCTTCTAATTCTTTATACAGAGCGATTTTCTGATCAATAATTTCCTGACCACCTGCTTCCAGATAATCATTCAGCACGCTATCATACATGTCATCAAATTCTTCTGGAGAACAAGAAATCAACAGCGGAATGTTTGTCTGAGGATCTGATACAATACCAGCATACTCCTCATCTGCTTCTGTTCGGATTCCCTGGAAGTTGTAATCAACCTGTCCACCAACTAACGCACTCTTCAGGCACATGGTTCCAAGATCATTTGCCTTTGCCTTTGCAGGTTCCATACCCTCAGAGGAAGGAACGAAACCATACGGATTACCATTGTATACTAACATCATATCGCCACAAGTAATGCGCTCATAATCATACTCAGAGGATGACTTCTCCTCATCGGTCGGTGTGATTGTGATTACCTCATTGCCGTCCAGTTCATAATGAACGCCCTCAAAACCATACTGTAAAACCTTTGCATTGTCATAATCAGCAAGGAAATCCAGATACTTGATTGCATTCTCAGGATGCTCGCAGGAAGCAGGAACTGCAATATACATACCAGTAGGTGCATAAATTCGATTAAACTGCTCACCATTTACATTGTCAAGATAGAAGGAAACCAGCTCAGCGTCTGGATCTGCTTCATACAAATCAACACAGCCACTAGGACCACTCTGTGCTGCATCATGACCAAATGCAAGAACACGTCCGTTTGTTAAAAGCCCCTTGAATGCAGTATATCCAGTATCGGTATCTACCATGAAGTCTGGATCAATGATGCCATCATTATACAGTGTATTCAAATAGCGGATACCTTCCTTGTAACCCGGCCAGAACATTTCGTTGTAGCATGCATGCATTTCATCGGTCATTGATGCCACATCCAGGTAAGAGAAGATGATCGGTCTTGTCTGGGTTGCATTCCAAGCACCGATTACACCCAGCGGGTACATCTCACTTCCCTGATTTTCAGGATCCAGTTCCTTGAACTGATGAAGCAGATCAGTGAAATCGTCCACGCTCATATGATAGATTCCATCTTCATCTGTCTGCAGTTCATAGCCAACCTCATCCAGCCAGTCCTTACGGATATAAGTAGTCTGCCAACCAGCCTGAGTACGAACTGCCGGAATTGTCCACTGATGACCTTCTGATACACCGTAAGGCAATGATGCTGCCAGATTCTCTTTCAGAGTCGGGCCGTACTCGTCGATCAGATCGGTCAGATCATATAATCCACCATCCTTACCAAACTGATTCATCATACTGCCTGTGTAGCTAAAGATGATATCTGGTGCTTCTCCTGCTGCCATCATGGTGTTGATCTTCTTGTCATCCTCAGAACGCGGAACGGCAACATATTCTAGTGTAATATTGTTTGGATCACCGAATTCCTTCTGCAGCCATCTGGTCCAGTAATTATCGGTCGCTGAACCATAGGTCTCAGTTGTATTACCACGATCATACACCATAATTCGTAATGTGGTATTCTCCTCGTCTGCAAACACAGCGGAACTTCCATAACCTGTAAGACCGAGCACAAATGTTGACGCCAGCATCGTTGATAAGAACCTCTTCTTCATAAAAATTTACCTCCTTTAAATTAGATGCTTTTTGTTTTTTTCGCTTTATATACTTGCCGCATAACCGACAATATAGCCTTTTGTATCACTTACCTAATTTGATTAACCCTTCACAGAACCAATCATAACGCCCTTTACAAAATATTTCTGCAACCACGGATACACGATCATAACCGGGATCATACTAAATACCATGCAGGCAGCCTTTACCGTCTCTGCGACCAGGTTGTCCTTCATCTCCGGAATATCTTCCATCATGGTGCTGATCTGACTTGCCTGTATCAGCTGACGCAAACGAACCTGAATCGTGTATAAGGAATCCTTATTGATGTAAAGAATGGAATCCTGAAAACTATTCCAACGTCCCACCGCGTAGAAAAGTGCTAAGGTCGCCAACATTGCTTTTGACAGTGGCAACACAATCCTTAAAAGTACGACCAGATCATTGGCTCCGTCCACATAGGCAGATTCTTCTATTTCTCTAGGCATGGACTGGAAAAAACTCTTCATTAAAATCATGTTATAAGTCGATAACACACCAGGCAATACCAGTACCCAGAATTTATCTAACAGCCCCAAGCTCTTAATATTCAAGTATCCAGGAATCATACCACCACTAAAATACATGGTAAAAAGAATCATAATCAAAATCGGAGATTTTAATTTTAAACCCGGGCGTGACAACGGATATGCACACAACACAGTCATTGTCAGACTAAACAGGGTGCTTACCACTGTCAAAAAGATTGTGAACCACATGGAATCCATCAAACTTTTATTGTTAAACACAGCTTTGTAGGCAGAAAGATCAATCTGCTTAGGCAGTAAGAAGATTTCTCCTTTGATAACCGGTGTCTTATTGGAAAATGACACTGCCGCAATGTGTAAAAATGGAATCAGACAAATCAGTGCAATAAACACTACTACTATAATAGTAAATATTTTAAACAAACCATCCTTCGACAGAAGCTTCGATATTTTTTTCTTCATACTTCCTCCCTTACCAGATACCACTGCCAGATACGCGCTTACTAATTGCGTTCGCACTGAGTACCAGAACGAAATTTATAAAGGACTGCGCAAGACCGACTGCAGTACCAATACTAAATTTGGACTGTTCCAGACCGACACGATAGGTAAAGGTACTTACCACATCTGCCACTTCCATTACCGTACTATTCTGCATTACATAAGGCTGCTCGAAACCAATACTTGCAAGTCCGCCAACCGCCAGAATCAACATAATTGCAATGGTGTCTTTGATACAAGGAACCGTAATGGATCTCATCATTCGAAAGCGGGAACATCCGTCTACTCGGGCCGCTTCATAAATTTCCTGATCAATACTTGTCATAGCAGAAAGATAAATGATTGTGTTCCATCCGATACTCTTCCATACACCTACCACAAAATAAGTAAAGATCCACCAACCCTTATTGGAAAGAAAGCCAATCGGATTTCCTCCGAATCCCTTTATTATGGTGTTCACCAAACCTGAGGAAGCGAAAACCTGATACATCATACCGCCTACAACCGACCATGAAATAAAGTGAGGCAGATAGATTACAGTCTGTATCGTTTTCTTAAACAACCTATGGTTGATTTCATTTAAAAACAAAGCCAGAATAATCGGGAGCGGGAAACCAAGCACCAGTCCCATAATATTCAGCACCAACATATTTCTTACTGACAACCAGAACGCCTTTGACCGCGCCACCTGCTGAAAGTATTTCATGCCTACCCAAGGACTTTCCCAAATGCCTTTGAATATGTTGTAGTTCTTAAATGCGATTACAACTCCCGGCATTGCCTTGTAATGAAACAGTACATAATACAAAATTGGAAGGGCAAGCATTGCATAAAACATCCAATGCTTTCGCATATAGACAAGCGTTTCTTTTGCTCGTGAACGGTACGTTCCTGTCCTTCTTCTTGCAGGATATATTACTCTTCTCTTCATTCCACTCCTCCATCCTTTTCTGAGAATTTCTAACTTCGATACCCGTCGTTAGTTTGCAAGCCTCCTTGTTCTTACTATCTCCATCTTATTTGTAACATTATTACCGTTTTAAAAACGTTGTTTCGTGTTTCTTGTTATCATCATTGTATTCTCAGCAGCGCAATAAGTCAATTATTTAAAATACAAAAATTGTTTGTTTTGTTTTTGTGCATTTTTAATAAGTTTTATTCCAATAATATATTTTATTTTCATTTTCTAATCTTTACTGACTTTTTTCACATTTTATCTTTTAGATTTTTGTCTATATTTTGCATGGATTTCACTTCTTTTTTTTAGTATCTTAAATTTGCAAGATAAGTTTTATCGTACACATTTTATTTTTAAACCATTTTTTATGTTTTAATTGTTCTTTGTTTTGTAGCATAAAAAATGTTGCATTTAATTTTTAGTGTGTGTTTAATTTTTAAATTTCTTATAAAAGAAATATAGAAAACTGAAATCATATAACAGAAAGGAATTATTGATATGAAAAGAACAGAATATCCTAGACCACAATTCGTTCGAAAAAGCTGGCTGTGTTTGAATGGAACATGGGACTTCGACTTTGATGATGAAAATCTCTCTGCTGCACAACATTGGGAGTCTGATGATCATCCCCTGACCCAACAAATTCAAGTTCCCTTTTGCTTTGAAAGCAAGTTAAGTGGAATCCACGATACCACGATTCACAATCGCATATTTTATAAAAGAAGTTTTTCAATCCCCGAAGAATGGAACAGGCAGCGAATCCTTCTTCATTTTGAAGCAGTGGACTATATGTGTACCATATTTATAAATGGTACTCCCTGTGCCACACATACAGGAGGCAATGTCGGCTTCTGTGTAGACATTACAGACTATTTAAAACCAGACAGCGAACAGTCCCTAGCCGTAGCCGTATACGATCCTGCAAAAGATGAAACGATTCCGAGAGGTAAACAATTCTGGGAAGAAAAAAGCGCTAGCATCTGGTATACTAGAACATCTGGTATCTGGCAAAGTGTTTGGTTAGAACCAGTGAATATTTATCACATTGATCATTTGCGTTTTACTCCTGATATTGATCACGACACCGTCACGATCGAAACAGAATTTTCCGCCTATACAGAAGATATGTACCTAGAGGTCGATATTTCCTTTAAGGGAGAAACTATTTGTAAAGACCGTTATCTGGTAAACAATCCACATATTTTCATGCGTTGTATCCATCTTGCGAAAGATCATATTTTCTATAGCCAGACTCACGGATCCAAACGTCTCTGGAGTCCCGAAAATCCTGCTCTCTATGATATTACCCTACGCCTGATTGTAGACGGCCAAGTCGTTGATGACATAAACAGCTATTTTGGCATGCGCAAAATTCACACAAAAGATGGCATCACTTATTTAAATAATCGTCCTTACTATTTTAAGCTCGTGCTAGATCAAGGCTACTGGCCAGACGGTATACTAACTGCACCTTCAGACGAAGATTTTGTCACAGACATTCGTATGATGAAGGAAATGGGCTTCAATGGCTGCAGAAAGCATCAAAAAGTAGAGGATGCTCGTTTCTTATATCACGCAGATAAAATAGGCTTTCTTGTCTGGGGAGAAATGGCTGCCGCTTGTCTGTTTACAGAAAAAGGCATCGCTTCCTACGCAAATGAGTGGTTCGAGATTCTTCGGCGTGACTACAACCACCCTTCTATCATTGCCTGGGTTCCATTCAACGAAAGCTGGGCTGTTCCAAATATTGGAAGGTGCGTTCGCGAGCAGAATCAGTCCATTGGCATGTACTATTTACTGAAAAGTCTGGATTCCACTCGCCTTGTCATCAGTAATGACGGTTGGGAAATGACCAAAAGTGATATCTGTGCAATTCACAATTACAGCCATGGTTCCACTAATGAGCCAGAGAAGCAAGACTTCTTTGAACGCACGATGGCCGATAAAAAACTTCTGCTCTCAACTACACATGCTGGACGAAGCATTTACGCCGAAGGGTATTCCTACCAAGGCGAACCGATTCTTATTACCGAATGTGGTGGCATTAACTATCGCTCCAATTATTCCAGTAACTGGGGATACACCTCTGCCACAAACGAAGCTGATTTTCTACAGCAATACGAACATGTAATCCATACAATTCTACATTCTGACATCATTTATGGTTTTTGCTATACGCAGCTATCTGATGTGGAACAAGAAACAAATGGACTGCTCACATATGACAGAGTGCCAAAATGTGATCCAGAAAAAATTAGAAAGATCAATTCACTGTATCGACACAATATAGTGATTGAATAATCATGTGTCTTGATAATGTATGTCTCCTCTAAAGAAATTAACAAGTGTTACAAAAAACTTAGTCACGACAAAAAGCGTCAGAGAAATTGTTTTAGTACAATTTTCCTGACGCTTTAAAAGTAATTTGATTTCCAAATCTAAGTGTTTTTTTACTTCTGAGCCACAGGGACAGTAAATGAGCCACCGTACCTGTCACTCTGGTCTTCTTGGGTCAATAGAATAAACCTTTTTGTTTTCTATTGATGTAAATGGTCCTGGAAAACTTTGTTCTCCTCTAGCTTCCCCAAAGAAATCTCCTGCTGTGAGTGTATTTGTTGATACTGGATTTAACTTCTCTGCGTTGTCTATCAGATTCATTCTCTTTTCCTGTCCATGGAAAAAGACCGGCTTTTTAGCTGCCTCATCAAATGTAATGGTGTATGCCTCAGTATCCACCTTAACAGAAACCCAGGCAGTCTGTCCATTTTGATCAAAACCATAAAATTCCTTCCATGTTTTTAAATCCAAGCATACCTCTGGTTCTGGATACATTACACGCAAATATCCAGAAGGCTGATTTGCATAACAGTTATTTTCTGCCTCATTATGCTGTGTAGGAAATGTAATCGCAGACTGACCACATTCATAGAAAAAATTGTTAAAAATTCTAGTATCACGTCCCGTTCCGCCTCGCATCATATCCTGCTCCATGCGAAATGAAACTGGCTTTGCAAAATATCCAGAACCTCTGCACTTTCCAAAGAAATTATTAGAAAGATACAGATGATCAGTTCCTTCACCATACACACCATATCCATTTACCACATCGTGTTCACGCAACTTATACCAGCCACTTGAACCAGGCTCCTTCGGGATTTTTTCCTGGTCAAACCTTCCCTCTATGTTCCAGAAAATATTGTTATCAATCAAGTTTGTCTCATCTCTGCTGCACTCAATAAAAACTGCCTCTCTTTGCTCAATACCATCTAAAAACAAATTTTGTGTAATGCGGTTATTTTCATTTCCGCAATCAAGCCACAAATGATCGGCACGATATGTTCGTTTAAAAATATTACGACGAAACAGACTTCCCACACTGTTATGCAGTTTTATGCCCGCAGCTTCCCAGGACAATTCCATTTTCTGCCATCCTGTTCCTTCGATTAAATTGTCCTCTATAAGCACATGCTCTGCAAATAATCCTGCAATTCCGCAAACACCAACATCCTTGATATGACATCCTCTAATAATTGTGTATCCGATTTGTTGATCCGGTAAAATATCATGATGCCAGCATTCATTTCCAATATCAATTCCAACTGCATTTGACCAGTCAATTGTACAGTTCTCAATAATCCAATGATGACCCCGCATGCATGAAAGAGCTCCACGTTGCGGAACTGGTGCTCCCATCGCTGCATGTGCACAAGTGATTCCTTTAACATGAATATATGAAAGAAATGGAATCTCAGGTGCAAAACATTGCTCTCGGCATGTAAGTTCAATCGTATGCATTCTCGGGTCTTCATCATTTTCCAGTCGAAAATGTATCGTCTGACCATTTGCTTCTACCCAATAGCTTCCTGGCTGTTCTGTCATCTGACGATAAAGTGCTACCTGTACAAGTGGTTTTCCATCACAAAATACCATGCCTCTTCGATTTAAATATGGTGTCATATCTGTTTTATCATACTCAATAAATAACCTGTCATGCAAAATATTAACTGCGCAAAACGGATTATATCCTTTAAATTGCTCTGGGTTTAAATGATGACACCAAATTATCGGAGTTTTTTCCTCACCTTCTATTTCTCCCATTATCCAGCCCGTACTTTTTTCAAACTCAGTCACTTCTTCCGAAGCTTTTATAACAACATCTCCATCCCCTGCAGCTTCATATAAAACCATTTTTTCTGGTCCCTCTCCTCCAGCCTGAGGACGAACACATTCGCGATAAGTACCCTGATGAATAACAACCTTTGTACCTGCCACAGCACGCCTTGCAGCCTCTGAAATTGTTTTTAGTGGTGCCTCACTGCTTCCATCATTATTGTCTGCACTCATCTTATGCGCTGGATTTACATGAATCACCGTATCATAACTACACGGCATTTCCCAGCTGACAAATTCACTTCCATCTGGAAGTACTGACATAATATCTTTTTTCATTTTTTCCTCCTTTTTGATATTTTGTACTTGATTTATTATAAGAAAAACGTTAAACTATAGCATATAGTACTACTATTTTTATCATTTTAGAATGTATTATTTTATACTTTTGTTGTATTACTATGTAACTATGTTACTGTTTATATAGACTGTAACACAAATATATAAGGAGGTTTTTATCATGAGTCAACTTACTATTTCAACGCAGGAAAAACGTTTTCCTGTTGCTCCAGATCTATACGGCTTATTTTTTGAAGATATCAGCCATGCTGGTGACGGCGGCTTGTATCCAGAGATGCTTCGTAATCGTTCCTTTGAGGATTCTCTGCTTCCCGATGGCTGTATCACAAACGATAATGGCAAAACATTTACTTCTCCAACAGGATGGATTGATGAATTCAACAATGGCGAAGGAATGAATGACTGGATCGCATCACAAAAAATTGCACCAACCACAATTCCTGCCTGGTATTCCGAAAATGCAGACATGCAGCTTAATAAAGATAATACACTCAATGATAATCGGCGCGTTTCTCTTCAAGTTGATTTTGAGGAAAATGGCAAAATCTATAACATCGGATATAATGGCATTAATCAAGAAAAAGGAGATACATATAATTTCTATCTATTTGCAAAATCAGAACAAACACTGCATCTGACGGTATCCATTCAAATAAATAATCAAACATCCTGCAGCAGCGATATCATCATAAACGATGCTAATTGGAAACGCTATGATGCACAATTTCTGGCCACTGAAACAGCAAGAAATGCTACTTTCTCCATTCAATGTCAGGAAAAAGGAACCCTTTACCTTGGCTTTTGTTCTCTTATGCCTTCAGAAACATTTCACGGTCACGGACTTCGCAAGGATCTTGCAGAAAAGCTTGAACAAATGCATCCTTCATTCTTGCGTTTTCCAGGCGGCTGCATCGTAGAAGGCTTTACACTTGAAACAGCTATGTTTTTCTGTAATACTGTCGGTCCCGTTTGGGAACGTCCAAGCCACTGGCTTCTTTGGCACTATCGAACTACAAATGGTCTGGGATTCCATGAGTATCTGCAGTTATGTGAGGATTTAAAGCTTTCTGCTCTGTATGTGTGCAACTGTGGTATGACTTGTCAGGGACGCGGTCCTTATTATTTCAACGAAGCTCAAATGCAGTTTGCTATCAACGATACCTTAAATGCCTTAGAATATGCACTTGGTTCAAGCCAAACACATTGGGGCAGTCTGCGTGCAAAAATGGGTCATCCAGAACCGTTTTCCCTTAAATATCTAGAGATTGGCAATGAAAATAGTGGTCCTGAATATGAGGCTTGCTTTAATCGCATTCGAGAAGCTGTGCTTGAACGCTATCCTCAGATCATTATTGTCTCCAACACAAGAAGCGAAACAATAAAAACAGATATTGTAGATGATCATTATTACAATATGCCTGAATTTTTTGCAGAAAATATTGATATTTATGATGACTACAGCCGCAAGAATCCCAACATTTTTGTCGGTGAATTTGCAGTAAACCAAACTTATGAGGGACAGCTGCGCGCTGCAATCTCAGAAGCTATGTTTATGGTTGGTTTTGAACGAAATCAGGATGTTGTAAAGCTTTGTTCTTATGCTCCACTATTTTCTCACGTTCATTACCAATCCTGGTATCCAAATCTCATAATGTTTGATAATAGCAGAAGCTATGTTATTCCAAGCTACTATTGTTTCAAACTATTTGGTGCGAACCGCGGTGACATGGTAGTTTCCTCCAAAGAATCCTGCGAAAAAATTTATCTATCCCTGCATGGTCTTCCTGTCATCAACGGTGATTGTGGATTAACCTGGAAAAATGCTGTTTTCAATAGTATACCTGTTTTTCCAACAAAAAGCCTGCATGGAAAAGCCATACAGGACAATGATTCATATGTTTTACAGGAAAATGATGCCGATGAATTTACTAATCAGTCAATTCGAAGTCAAATTTTACCTGGCATTGCTCTAGGTAATGATGTAGAAAGCCGCGAAGGCAGCTTTACTGTTCAAATTTTGGCTGAAAAAGGAAAACGAATCGGTGTTGGTATGTTGTGTTCACCAAAGCCATTCAGCTATTATGACCGAACTGATCCGAATCCAAAGGATCCATGGATGCTTTTTAATCTAGAGCCTCTGCGCTGGATTGTTGAAGGCAATACTGCTGCTCTCTATCGCGGCGGCATTTCCCTTACGCAATATTCAGAGCCAAAACAAATTTCACTTCGCTATGGAGAATATAATGAATTTCACTATGAGCTTACAAAAACTGCAGTCAGTCTATATCTAAATGGTAAACTTATCGATACTGTTGAACTGCCGCATTATCAATCTATGTGTTCTGTCACGACTGATACTGACGATAGTGTAATAATAAAAATTGTCAACTTCTCCGAAACAGATGATCCAGTCTGCATTTCAATAGATTGTGATGTAAAATCAGAGTATGAGGTTTCGCAGCTCACTGGAAAAGCTGATTTTGAAAACTCCCTTGACAATCCAGACCAAGTTCATGATACAACAACAATGTTAACTGGTGCTGGCAGATGTTTTACATTTACTGCCCCAGGTCTTTCCGTCAATGTATTAAAATTAAAGAAAAAATAAGCAATGCTTACCTCCGATTATTATACTCATAAGTTACTTTCTTATGAGTATAATAAATCGAATAGTCTGCAAATCTAAGTTTTTTTTTTACTTCCAAGCCACCGCACCTGTCACCCTAGTTGACTCAGCACCTGCACGACTTTCTTTATGTTTTCCATATTAACGGAAGAATAATTCATTACATAAGTATTCTCATACGGATTCTCCTGTCCGTTTTGTTCATGCTTTTCTGTGTTCTTTATGTAGTAGCGCGACAGCGGATCTAGCTTTACTCCGCCTGCCTTTGCCTTTTCGACAATCTCTGCCTCTGTGCAGTCCGACTGGATATGCATAAGAAAATGCACTCCTGCTTCTTCCTCTTGTATCGTGATATATTTTCCGATTGAACCGCTTTTTAGCTCTTTTAGGATCGCATCTCGCTTGTTCTGATAATAATTTCTCAGTCTATTTATATGCTTTTCAAAGCTTCCGTTTTCCATAAATTGTGCCAGTGTATACTGCTCGAAGTTTGAGACGGTACAGGAATAAAAGGATAGTTCACTATAAAAACGCTTTGCCAAATCCTCAGGCAGCACCATATAGCTGATGCGCACTGTTGATGCAAGCGTTTTTGTAAAGGTGTTCATATAGATAACCTTTCCTGAAACATCAATGCTTTGTAGTGTCGGAAATGGCTTTCCGCTTAATCGAAGCTCACTGTCATAATCATCTTCTATTATATAACGCTGCTTTTTTTTCGCAGCCCAGCCTAATAATTCATAGCGGCGGCTGACAGGCATTACTATTCCTGTTGGAAAATGATGTGACGGTGATGTATGAATAATATCAATCTTTTTTTCTTCTAACTCATGGATAGAAACACCATTTTCATCAAGATCAACATGGCTATAAGATACATCCATGCTCTTACAAATTTTTCCAATCTTATGATAACCAGGATTTTCCACGCCATAGATCAAATTTTTTCCAAGAAGCTGAATCAAAAGGCCGTAGAGATATTCCGTTCCGGCACCGATGATTATCTGATGCGAAAACACCTGCATTCCGCGAAAATCCCTTAAGTAGCGGGCTATGGCATTCCTAAGAGGTAAAATGCCTGCGCAAGGTGAATTGATCATCAGCTGAATTTGATTATCATTTAATACACTTCTAACTGTTTTTGACCAGATTGAAAATGGAAAAATCTCACTGTCAGTCTGATTACTTGAAAAGTCAGCAAAGTAAGAAGACTTGGCTAACGATGAAGCTGCCGCGTTAAATGATTCCATACCATAAATATAATTATCATCAGAAATATTTCTGTCTGCACTTTGACTCATGCCATTCATGTTAATGCCGCGTGCCGCCACCATATCAATATCTGACACATAAAAGCCACGTTTTGGCATCGAATAAATATAACCTTCATCCGAAAGCTGACCGTAGGCATTCTCCACGGTAATCACACTTATACCCAGATTTTTCGCGAAACTGCGTTTTGAGGGCAGCTTCTCACCAGCGCACAATTTTCCTTGTAAAATGTCGTTTTTGATGCATTTATAGAGTGATTCGTAGAGCGAATCTGACCCTGTCGCGGTTAAATTATATGTCAACATCTGATCTTTTTTCTCCAATCTGACCTTACTGAATATATTTATTTTGGGGATTTTCTTATGTCCACTTTATGAGTATAATGCAGGACAAAGCAAAAGTAAAGCTTTGGAAAAGGAGAATCTCACTATGGATACAACAAATACTTCCGTTACTGCAACTGAACGTTATAAATTAAATAAGGAGCTGGCTCAGATGCTAAAGGGCGGCGTTATTATGGATGTTACGACACCGGAACAGGCACGCATTGCTGAGGCTGCTGGTGCTTGTGCTGTTATGGCACTTGAGCGTATCCCGGCTGATATCCGCGCAGCTGGCGGTGTTTCCCGTATGAGTGACCCGAAGATGATTCGTGGTATTCAGGAAGCCGTTTCCATCCCTGTTATGGCTAAATGCCGTATCGGTCATTTTGTTGAGGCGCAGGTACTTGAGGCAATCGACATCGACTACATTGATGAGAGTGAGGTTCTTTCACCGGCTGATGATGTGTACCATATAAATAAGAGAAATTTCCGTGTTCCGTTTGTCTGCGGTGCTAAGGATTTGGGCGAGGCACTTCGCCGCATCAACGAGGGGGCTTCTATGATTCGTACCAAGGGTGAACCTGGAACTGGCGATATCGTACAGGCTGTTCGTCATATGAGAAAGATGAACAGCGAAATCCAAAAGCTGACATCTATGCGTGAGGATGAGCTGTTTGAAGCTGCAAAGGTGCTGCAGGTTCCGTATGATCTTGTTTTATATGTTCACAATAATGGCCGTCTCCCTGTTGTAAACTTTGCTGCAGGCGGCGTGGCTACTCCTGCTGATGCAGCACTTATGATGCAGCTTGGCGCTGAGGGTGTATTTGTTGGCTCTGGTATCTTTAAGTCTGGCAATCCGGCAAAGCGTGCCTCCGCAATCGTAAAGGCTGTCACTAACTACACTGATGCAAAGATGATTGCTGAGCTTTCCGCTGATCTGGGTGAGGCTATGGTCGGAATCAATGAGCAGGAAATCGCACTTTTAATGGCAGAAAGAGGTAAATAATGACAATTGCAGTTCTCGCTCTGCAGGGTGCCTTTGCAGAGCATGAAAAGATGATTCGCTCTCTTGGCGCAGACTGCATAGAACTGCGTCAGGCAGATGATTTAAAAAAGCATTATGACGGGTTAATTCTTCCGGGCGGCGAGAGTACCGTTCAGGGAAAGCTCCTTCGTGAGCTTGGCATGTTTGACACAATAAAAAAGCAGATCGAGGACGGTCTTCCCGTCCTTGCGACCTGCGCAGGAATGATTCTTTTGGCCTCTGCTATTGATGGACAAATTGCTGGGCAGCCAGATTCATATTTTGGCACACTGCCTGTCCGCGTCAGAAGAAATGCTTACGGAAGACAGTTAGCAAGTTTTCACGCAGAAGCAGATGTCGCAGGCATAGGTGCTGTCCCGATGACCTTTATCCGCGCACCATATGTTGTAGATATGGATAAGGATGCTCTTGCTTCTGGTAATGGTCAAATCCTTGCCGTTGTGAATGACCGCATCGTGGGCGTACGCTACAAGAATCAGTTTGCATTTGCGTTTCATCCAGAATTGGATCCAGACACACGCATTCATCAGGCGTTTCTTGACTGCATAAAAGCAAGAACTCCTGACTGAAGTCACGAACTTTTAAGTGCCTATTATAAACCAATAAGGAGTCAGAGACAACATTCTCTGACTCCAACATCTTATTATAATATAGATTACACTCCCGTCTCATAATCCTGCCACTGGGCACTTGATTCACTGACATCCGGCCAATTGTCATCATCATATGTATCCCATTCACCATTCTGATACAAATCCTCGAACCAATCACCATACGAATTATACTGATAAAAATTATGGCGCTCGGGTCCTTCCACTCCAGCAAAATGAGCAATTCCACCGATCTTTTCCCATACAGAATTTGATTGGATTCTCACGGTCCCATAATCTAACAGGCTAATTTGGTTATTCAATGTGACGATTTCAGTGATCGCATATCCGCCGTTTCTGCTATCCTCTTTTACAACAAAATCATCATATGGAATACGAAGCGGCGAATGCTGAACGGCTGCCTCGTAACCAACCTGCACATTATAATCAGCAACACACCAAACAGTAAGTGCCTGATAGCAGTACACGCGATCCGCATCCTGCTTTAATGCATATTCCGCAATGGTTTTCCGTGGCATCTCCCACACACGACTCGGCTGAAACTCATACAACATTCCGTCTTTTTCATAGGCGAAAAAGGATCGGTGATGCGTTTCCTCTACCTTATCGCCCATGTCATAACGACCTGCGACCCAAAAGCCTCCCGCCGCCTTAAAGCCATCCGTTGGTTTTTCCCACACGGTAAATATGCCAACTCGCTCACGCTGACTTCTGCTAGCATTTGACACCACACAATTGCCGCGAAGTAGCCACACCTTTGGATTGTCTTCGCTGATTTCCCAGTTTCCTTCTCCTCTTCTGTCAAAGTAAAAAACATTGTATTGATCCAGTTCTGCCTTCTCATCTTCTGGAAGGATGGACATCAGGCGCTCCATCGCGTCCTCATTTGAGAGCTGTGAAAACTCTTTCTCCGGCAGATTCATCACATAATTTCCATGCACTGGCCAGATGGAAATTGCGATACTGACAATCGCCGGAAGCAATGCCATCCCCACCAGTGGAATCAGATAGCCCCACAATTTCTTCCATGAAAATGGCTCGATTCCAGCGTAAGATTCCTCCTGCAAAATACGCTTGATCTTCCATGTTTTGATAATAAACAAAATATCACCAATTTTAAGTGCAATCACTCCAATTATAATAAGAAACCCCCACGTACCATTTACATTTATATTGACACTTTCCTTTGGAAATCCATGAATCGCATTAAGAATAAATACCAGAAGGGTTTCTGCGCAAATATAGACCTTAAGCACCCAGGCAATACTGCCATCGTCTTTATTTAGTTCTGCCTCTACTGCTGCATCCAAATAATTTGCCATCATCATAAGAACAATTCCAGAAGCAATCATGTTTCCCACTCGCAAGATTGTCTGCAAAAGCGCAGACTGCTGTGCCTGTGCCAAGACGGTAAGTGGCATCAATAGCCCAAATCCATACGCCGCATAAAATGCCCTGCGAAATGACTTACTGATCGTTCTCATGCGATATAATGCAAATATCATCAGATAAATGCCAATCAAACTGAGAATCCACGACCGTATGTCGTTGCCATTTGTTAACCACATCATAAAAATTCCAATCCAAAGGACGGTAAGCATCTTATTAAAACCATTGTTGGAATCGTATGGATGCGCAAGCATAAGTTCATGCGCAAGCTCATTTGCATCACCCATGCGGCTCACCGCCTCTACATAAGCTGCGCTCTCATTCATTCCCTCGTCCATGAGTTCAAATGCCTCGTCCTCAATGTGATCTTCCATCTCCTCACGAACCATCTTTTTTTCTCTCAAGCCAACAATTTCTTCTGTTACCCGGTCAAGAAAGGCATTCATCTTTTCTATATGTCCATTATCTGTCTGATTAGCACCATTCGTCCCCATATCACTCATAAAATCACCTTCCCTTTCCTCATATACTTTAGATCAGAAATATTCAGCAAAGCGCTATGCCACTTTTTCGCATATTACGCATTTTGCAGCTGCAGCACCTTTCCTACTGCTCCTGCATATTCCTTCCATTCCTCTTTCTGTCTGTCCAGTTCTTTTCTCCCTTTTTTTGTAATCCTATAGAAGCGGCGCTTTCTCGCTGAGCTCGTATCCTCCCAATATGCTTCCAGAAAGCCATCCTGCTCTAGCACATGAAGAATCGGATAAAGTGTTCCTTCCTTCAGGGAAAAAACTGTTTCAGAACGCTGCTCCAATTCTTTAATGATCTGATAGCCATACATTTCCTTCTCCTCAAGCACACCAAGCACTAACATAGATGTGCTTCCCTTTACCAATTCTTTATTAACGCTCATAATGCTCCTTTCCTTCTTGAATAAACTTCGCAGACAATACCTCGTATATCTATGTATAGATTATCATGGTATATGGCTGCTGTCAAGTTTTTTTCACTTTACATTTTCGTTACTGAAATCTCAACCTGCTTAAACGGTATTTCAATTCCTTCCTCATCAAATGCCATCTTAATATTTTCTGTGAGGCGCCACTTTGCATTCCAATATTCTGATGATGAAACCCACACATGAAGTCCTAAATTTACGGAGCTTTCGGCAAGCTCTGATACAAATACATTGACAGGATTTTCCGGATCTCTTGCAGGATCATTTTCTCCCAGACGAATCAGCACTTCCTTTGCCTTTTTTAAATCTGACTTATATCCGATTCCCACAGATAACTCAAGACGCCTCTTTCCCGTTGCTGTTACATTGACAATACTGCTGTCGATAAGCGTACCATTTGGAATCACGATAAGACGATTATCCGCTGTAATTAATTCTGTATACACCAGACCGATTTCCTTTACTGTGCCTTCTGTATTTCCCTGCACAATGTAGTCACCAATAACAAACGGCTTCATCAGTAAAATCAGCACGCCTCCTGCAAAGTTAGAAAGGCTTCCCTGAAGCGCAAGACCAACTGCAACACCAGCAGATGCTACAAGTGCAGTCAGCGATGTTGCCGTCAGCCCTACCGTCTGCAGCAATATGCCTAACATGCAAATATAACCAAGTGCATTGATCACGTTGCAAAAGAAGCGACGCACAGTCACCTCCATGCCATGACGCTTTAATGCCTGATCGCATAAGCTTACTATCTTTTTAATCAGTTTTCTGCCGACAAAAAAGATCACTAATACTAATGCAATGCGAAGCAAATAGTCACATACAACCGGCACATACCTCTCAAACATTTCTTTCCATGAAATCTGGCTTAGCTTTTCCACCTTATCGCCAAGCTCATTTGCCAGAAATTCCATACTTTCAGGCTCCGTTTCCTCAACTGCTGCAGTTGCTAAATCCTGAGTTAAAATTGAACTTAAATCATTGAACCAATCAAAACTTTTCATTGTCTTCTCCTTTCCTGCTGTTAACAAAAATATATCATATACTCCCCCAAAATGCCAACATCCTTAATTAAACTTATGGTTACTGTTCATGCGTAATGTAACGAAAGCCCTTCGGTGCAATGGTTTCGTCGACGGACCAAACTCAGCAGGTTCCTTTTATGTTCTTTCTTATTATACATTACTTTGAAAGACCTGCTTCAAGTGTCCGTCTCGTGAAATCCATTCACCTTCGGGCTTGCCGTAATATTGGCTTATCCATGAACAGTAACAACTTATATGTTGCACCTTAAAAGCTTCTATGATAAAGTAGCCTTAATTAAATAGTGCCTGCCGAGATTCCGACAGGTCACAGAAAGGCATGGTTTTTTATGAATACTTGCAGACGTATTAACTCAGAATGGCTCTTTTTTAAGCAGCCATTATCTGAAACTGCTACAGCACTTTCACCTACTCTTCCAGCACAAAATGATTCGAGATTTTATCCTGTCAATCTTCCACATGACTGGCTGATTGCAAACAGCGCTGATCATTATGAAAACAGCGAAGGCTGGTATCAAAAAACAATTTCCAGTGATATTCTCCCCTTTGACGCGTCGTCTGACGATGACTGGCTTCTCTACTTTGAGGGTGTCTACATGGACTGTACAATATTTGTAAATGGAATGCAGGCCGGCGAATGGAAATATGGTTACTCCTCATTTGAGGTTCGCTTGACGCCATTTTTGAAAACAGGAGAAAATACAATTCTTGTGCATGTACGTTACCAGTCCCCGAACAGCCGCTGGTACTCTGGTGCCGGCATATATCGAAGTGTCTGGCTTAAAAAGGTTCCTGCTGTCCACATAGCATCTGACGGTATCGCTGCCGAAACACACCGCCTAGAAAATGGCAAGTGGTCGCTTTGCATGCACACTACATTGGAAAAAGAAGGCATTCAGCAGTCTGCTAAGGATTTCTTCGCGTCTGAAAACGACAATAAAAGCACTTCTCTGTCTCTTTCTTTCTGCATACAGACATTAGACGGCACTGTGATTCTTTCTGAAATCCCGGAGGACACCCCAGTCACACTAACAAATATAAAGCCTTGGGACATAAGCGAACCAAATCTTTATAAAATTGTTTGTACGCTATCTGAAAATGGCACAGCAATTCAGACTGAGACTATCACAACTGGTTTTCGCACAACGCGTTTTGACACAAATGAGGGCTTTTTCTTAAATGATGTCCACATAAAATTAAAAGGTGTCTGCCAGCATCACGACCTTGGTGCACTTGGCTCTGCCGTAAACCGCTCTGCAATTAAACGTCAGCTTACGATCTTAAAGAGTATGGGTGTCAATGCGGTACGCACCACCCACAACATGCCTGCTGTCGAGCTTTTAGAGTTAGCTGATGAAATGGGTATTCTCATCGTTGATGAAGCATTTGACATGTGGGAAATGAGTAAAACCACTTACGATTACGCACGCTTCTTTAAGGAATGGAGTGCTCGTGATGTCAAAAGCTGGATCTGTCGTGACCGAAATCACCCTTGTGTAATTCTTTGGTCCATCGGAAATGAAATTTATGACACGCACGCCAATGAACACGGCCAGGAAATTACACGCTACTTGAAAGAACAGGTGCTGCTCCACGACCCATATGGTCATGCACTCCCTACAATCGGCTCAAACTTCATGCAGGGCGAAAATGCAAGAAAATGTGCTGACATATTAAAGATTGCAGGCTACAACTATGCTGAGCGACTCTATAATAAACAGCACGCCGATCATCCAGACTGGGTCATCTATGGAAGCGAGACCAGCTCCACAGTACAAGGCCGCGGCATATATCATTTTCCACTTGCAAAACCATTACTGACTGACGATGATGGTCAATGCTCAAGCCTTGGAAACAGTACTGTAAACTGGGGTGCAAAAAATCAGCAGTTCTGCGCTGTTTCTGATCTTCATATGCCATTTTCCCTAGGACAATTTCTGTGGTCTGGCTTTGACTATATTGGTGAACCTACACCGTATCAGTCTCGAAATTCCTTCTTTGGACAGATCGACACAGCTGGTTTTCCAAAGGATGCCTACTATTTTTATCAAAGTGTGTGGACAGATGCAAAAACAAATCCTATGATCCACATCCTGCCTTACTGGGACTTTAATCCTGATCAGATGATTGATGTTCGCGTTTACACAAATGCACCAAAAGTGGCACTTTTCTTAAATGGCACTTTGATCGGTGAAAAGACACTTGCCCACACCGAAGAAGACAATATGATCGCTGATTGGCAGCTTCCTTTTGAGGCAGGCACATTAAAAGCCATCGCCTACGATGAAAATGGAGTCGAAATTGCACGCGATGAAGCTTCTTCCTTTGGCGATGCCGCTTCCCTTCACCTAACTGCTAACCGTTCTCAGGTAACTGCTGACGGTTCAGAACTAATCTTTGTCACAATTGATGCTCTTGATACAGACGGCCATGCTGTTGCAAATGCAAACAATCGTGTTCACGTTACGGTAACTGGTGAGGGTATGCTTGCCGGACTTGACAATGGTGATAGCACTGATTGCGAGCCGTATAAGGGCGATTGTCGCCGTCTATTCTCTGGAAAGCTGCTTGCAATCATCGCACCGTCATTAACTGCTGGAACGATCACAATCACTGCTTCCTCAGATGGACTTACCTCTGCTTCGTTAACTGTAAATACGACTTCTTACAGTGAAAGCTCAGACGAAAAAGATCCATGTGCAGAGGATCTTCATCTGATGACGATTACGCGTGATCCGCTTGCAGACTCAATAAGTAGCCAAAGTGATATTCCGGTAAGAAAGATCACTCTAAGCTGTGAGACTTTCACTCACCTGACAGCTGACGCACCGTCTGCTGTTATCTATGCTTCTGTCTCTCCAGCGAATGCAACCACGCAGACACTTGACTGGAAGGTAACAAATGCAGAGGGTGTCACAGTCCCATATGCTATTCTTGAACCGATTGATAATACCCATGTGCGCATTCACGCTCTGAGTGATGGCAGCTTTTTCGTCCGCTGCAGTGTCACTAATGGTCGCGGTCACACCACTCTTTACTCAACACTTGCATTCACAGCGACTGAAATTGGCACAATGAATCTCAATCCTTACACCTTCACTGTTGGTTCTCTGTATTCAGACTCCGAGGGTGAAATTGCAAATGGAAATGCCCACGGTGCAGCGACTGGTTCAGAAGGGACAACCAGCATTACCTATGGCCCGTTTGATTTTGGCACTTTTGGTTCGGATACTGTCACGATCCCAATCTTTGAGACTGAGAGTCGTCCAGTTGATCTAACCTTTATCGAAGGAAAAACCAAAACACAGTCAGGCACAGTTCTTTGCCGTGGACATTATGATAAGAAAATGATTTGGGACACCTACCAAGAGGAAACCTTTAAGCTTCCAAAACGATTAACTGGTGTCACCACATTTACGATTCAAGTGACAAATCGAAAGCTTCATATTGGCGGACTGTCCTTTAAAAAACTTGAGAAAGCTTGGAGTCCTCTATCTGTAACCGATATTGACCGCATTTACGGCGATGCCTTCTGTAAAACAGATGATGCAATCACCGGAATCGGAAATAACGTAACGATTGAGTATACCGATATGGATTTTGGAGAGAGAACTTGTGTTGTGATTGAAATCACCGGCCGCTCCCCAATTGAGAAAAATACCATCCATGTTCGCACCTCAAATGGAACCAATGAGACATTAAACATTGCTGAATTTCCTTATAGTGATGATTATGTCACAAAACGCTTCCCAGTCAATGTACTCTCTGGAAGTCAAACGGTTACACTGTTGTTTTTGCCAGGCAGCAATTTTGATTTAAAGGGCATTCGATTTGTTCGTTAATTCACGCAAGCCACGGGGAACGTCCCCGTGGCTTACTGGCTTATCTATCTATAGTTTTCGTGAACTGACCCCAACACATCTCTCGGGTAACCTCAGTTTATCTGTTTAAATATGATTTCATAACTTCACACCAAGTATCTGTAATCTTTCTAATCCCCTCCAATGACGGATGTGTCAAATCTGCTGAAATATAGCTAGGACAATTCAACAGCTCTAGCCCATCAGTGAATACGAATTGATCTGGCATGTATTTCCTCACAATTGTTCTAAAATTCTTAGCTCTTTCTTGAAAATCACCTTGATAGCCAAAAATACTGGTCACAAACACTGGCCTTTGATCCTGCGCTAAAATCCCGAAAAATTCCTTAACCCTGTTTTCAAAATTTTCTTCATCGTAATTATGGATCATATTAATTCCTATTTCGAGTGAAAGGAAATCCCAATCCTTTCGATTTCTTAAATATTTGGCAAGCGATGCTTCTATTCTTGCACTTCCCGCCATACCCAAATTTAAATAATCACAGCCCAACTTTTTTGCGATCTGAAATGGATATGTATATGGAGCAGCAAGTGCCAAGCTGCCATGTGTAATAGAAGAACCATATGCAAGATAAGTCTTACTCGGATAATCCTGTTTCGCGGGTGTCTCTACCTCTCCTTCTACACCTAAAAAAATACATTTTCCATAAGGAAGTACGACTCGAACCACCTCTGGATTAAATTCCAATTTTTCCTCTACTGATATACGCTTTAAAACAGCCATATTCTTAGGTCGAGTAACTCGAATTCTCGTCGTTTCCTTCAAAATTACTTTTGATGAGCAATACCAGCCTCCCTGAAAACTGCCAAAATAAATATAAGCCACTTGCGCTTCCTCAGCGGGCTCAGCTCGAAGATATACTACTGCCTCTTCACTATTTAACTTAAATCGAATTTCTATTCCAGTCGAATAACGGCTAACATTATCTGCACCAGCTTCCATTTTCTCTGCCACTGACAAAGGAAAGCGGTACATCACATACCCATTTTCTTCTTGCCTCATTTCCGCTACATTATGGAAATCCATATTTTGAAATATCATATTTTCCCCCTAATTTAAGTATTTTTCTTTTTCGATTAGAATTCACATTCATCAAAGCAAAAATTTTTGCAATGAACAAATTGATGAAGACAACCATTTTCTTTTGCACTTACACCCCGAAAAATAAAATCGTGCAGTTCACTTTCCTTTAATCCTACAAATTGCATTCCATGATCATTCTTTCCTGTATCTTTAATATTTTCAAACAATATATGACCAATATCTGGCACTTCCATAGCTGGATTTACATTAGCTGCACTTGTATTCATCGAAGCATACTCAGATGCGATTCGGATCGGAATTCCACTTCCGTCTATCACAATATCTTTATATTGAATATCTGTATTTTTCCCACCTCTAGGTCTCATAGTCTTTAGCCACAAACCGCAAATAGCCACATCCTTCACCAACAAATTCTGCATTAAAATATCATGACATCCACTGGCGTCTTCACTTCCAATTACAAATCCTGCTTTTGAACCTTGTGTAATACAATCTGTAACACGAATATATGCGTCTGGCTTGTCCAACTCATTTCCCTCTTTATTGCGCCCAGATTTCAAGGTAACTGAATCGTCATTGACATAGAAATAGCAGTCAACAATATTGATATGACTGCATGAATCTGGATCAATTCCATCTCCATTCAAAATACCGATATTATCTGCGCACCCTGTCACTCCATTTCCCTTAGAAATCAATTCTAAATGATTAAAAGTTACCTGAGTACTATAAATAGGATGTACCTGCCATCCTGGTCCATATGCAAGAGTGACATCCGCAACATATACATTTTTTGCATTATGCATTCGAATCAAACTTCCTCGCATTGTTGGATTTACAATTGGCGAAAATGGCACTGGAATACCACCTCCGGCTTCATATCGGTTCGGTCCTTCGTTATAACCAAGTCGAAATCCATCCCCATTTATCTGACCTTTTCCTCGAATCACTACTTCTTCTATGTTATAAGGTCCATAGGAAGATGGCTTTCCTTCATCGTACACCCCCAAATTCAACAAGCTTGCATGTACATAATTATTATACGGCAACATTTTCGTACTATTTTTCCACTCCGTCTCACTTTGTGGAAGTTTGCGCCATCCCTCCCATCGGGAGACAATCATAGGATAATCTTTAGGGTCTTGTGTTCCCATCAATATCCCATCTACCTGAAGAGTCATATAGCTTTTCAAAAACAAAGCTCCTGTACAGAAAATATGATTTTCCGGTAAATAAACCACTCCGCCTTCTGGACATTCATTAATTGCTTTCTGTATAGCGAAGGTATCCGTCACACTTCCATCTCCTTTTGCATTATAAGGAGCATGCATCACATTGATCCATGTACCAGACTTTTTTGTACAGCAGGATATTCTTTGATAAGCTATGCTATTTCCTTTTCCATCAATGGCTCTCACTTCTACTTCATATTCTGTGGCAGGCTTCAAATTATGTAGAGTGTAGCTAAGCTGCTTTGTTTGTATGCACTTTCCTTCACTTGATATCTCATAGTAATCCAGTTCTTTTGTCCAAAACAGACTATCTCTATTCCATAAAAGGACAAAAGAATTCTCTGTAATTGTCTCTGAAGGAATATGCAAATTATATAGTACTCTACTTCCCTTATCCACATGAACCTTACTAACCGAATACGGATTTTTATGTAGTAAGCGTTCTAGCAACTGCTTAGCAAGAATATCTGCTTCTATGTTACAACACTCTTCCAGAAAATGTATGCATTCTATATCCTCTTTCACCAAATCATCTGTGACAATTGCATATATCTTCGCCTCTCCAATCGAGTAGCCTTTTACCCAGCCTTCCTTACTAACCGTAATAATATCTTGATTTGTACTAATCCAAGAAAATTTTGTATCTGCATAATCGACATCACATCTGGGAATAAGTTGTAATACACCTTCTACCTCTAACGACACTACTTCTTGAATTTCGACTTTAGATACCTTTTTTCTATGCTCTATAACCTGAATCAAACAGTTTGCCTTTTTCCCATCGCACTCGGCCGTCAAAATTGCTTTTCCTTCTCTTTTTCCCAAAATAACAGCACAATTAAGACCATCCACAGTCTTCTCTACAGATGAAATCGAAAAAATTTCTTCATCTGAGCTAAAAAAAGTAACTTTCCTGTGAAGAGCAGATGCCGGTGTCACTACAGCAGTCACTCTGTATTCACATCCTATGACAAGATTTTCATGAAAGCAATGGAATGCAATTTCCTCTGCCTTTTGCTCTTTCTCATGTACTCTCACTGGATACCGATATATTCTTCCATCTCTGGTAGTTTCATACACATCCACCGTTCCATATTCTTCCCACACAGACAGGTGATCTTCACTTACCCTTTGAATCTTACTGTTTGAATGGGCATAGAGTTTTCCTTTCTCATCTACACTGACAACAAATGGATTATCAGAAGCGTATTGTAGCTCTTCTGTTCCATTTTCGCCATCACTTTCTCTACCTCGACGAGAAAGCTGCATTGTATCTCCAACCTCTAGATCAATCACTGCCATACAGCGCTCCTCTGTATTCTCCAAATAATTGAACTGACATTCCCTTACAACTTCTACATGGCAAACAGCCTTTCTGTCTACATCCTCGGAAACAACTGTAATATTAGCCGTTCCCACCCGTTCCGCAGTCAGGTGTCCATCTTGTACTTTTACAATCCTTTCATCAGAAGATATCCATCGTAAATTTGAATTCATCGTCTTTGCTGTTAGGTTTGAATTATCGCCAAAAACTGTATCTCGAAAAATATCCTTAGGAAGAATAATCGGAAATAATTTTGCTGTCATCCCCGGCTTTAATACGAGAGAATCCACATTCAGACTTAAACTTCTGATCGTAGTACGTGTTATATTATCAATAACTGTCAAAAAGCAAGAGGCTTTTTCCCCATTTGGAAGTACCGCAAAAACTTTCGTCCATCCAGTCGTACGTCCTTTTGCAATACAAGAATTATCTTGTCCAATCTCGATCTGCACGATTTCTGGATTTTCAACATACCAACTGACATCACTTTCTGAATACAAATCATGGTTGACTGATGCCTTTAATTCAACACTACTTCCGCTATTCTCCCAGTTTCGAAATGTAATTTTATCTTCGCTCCCCACTACCAACGGATAATTAGTCCTGTTTAGTGTCAAAATCTTTTTTCCACCTATTTCCTGCTCCCGTTGCATTATCATTCTTTACCCTTTCTAATATCATTTAGTCAAATTCTTGTATGCTCCAACGATCCTTCCAATAGATATGCGGAATCTTATCCTCGAATATTATAGGAAGCCACACATAGTCTGATTGAGATGTATTAGGGGCTGGCACTGTCCAGTTCACTTTCTTTCTCATCTTCTCATTGTCTGAAAAATTCCACTCAAAATTATTCTTGATTGCCTCGTAAGTTTTTCCATTGTCATAATCCTCTGGGTTTAAATCCCGCAAATACGGCATCCACCTATCCCCTAAAGCAATATAGAGATTCTTCTTATGCGGATGCTGAAACACCGATGAAATCTGAGAACCAAACGAAGTATTACTTGTGTCATAGATATGAGGATTACCGAGAACCTTCCAAGATCCTACAATCGTATCTGACACAGCTACTTCGGAAGGATTCGGATGATACCCAGTTGTACCAGACGTGATTACATAATGCTTTCCGTTATTATGAAAGTATGCCGGTGATTCTCTCACATAGGGCGGTGACTTATGCGAAAACATTACGCAATATTTACCTGTAACATCTGTAAAATCCTCCGTAAGCTCTGCCATAATCATATCTGTATGCACCTTTTCAAAACATAGATATCCACGTCCCTTTTCATCCTGAATCAAATCAAAATCCCCCATAAACATACCAAGTGGCTTAAACCCACTTTTTACGATCATATATGGACCAGTAAATTGATCCGCAACCAAAATAATTGCTAACTGTTCTTTATCGCAAATAACCTTCATCCAGCACACATATTTTCTCGTTAACTTGTTATAAACGATATGGGGTCTTTCTACTTTTGATGAGGGATGTAACAAAGACTTTTCATTTTCCACATCTGGTGGAATCAAAAGTCCTTCATCTTTCCAATGGTAAAGATCTCTTGAAGAATAATACCTCACACCCCACTGTATAATTCCATTACCAGGAGCAGTTTTTTCTTTATTTTCGCCATACCAATAAAATAAGTCTTTTTCATAAAAGATAGACCCTCCATGAGCCTGAATACGTTTTCCCTCTGTATCAAGCCATACTTTACCAGGGCAAATCCATTGATGTACTTCTTTATCTATCAAATTCACCAGTATATCGTCCTCCTCAACTTCATCTACTAATTCCATCAGACACTTTTTCTTCCTCTTGTGAAGTTTCAGCAGACAGCATAAGATCTCTAAATCTCGACGGTGTAAATCCATAATATTTCTTAAAGGTCGTTGTAAAATAGGTACTATTGCTATATCCCACTTCGGTAGAGATTTGAGCTATGCTGTGACTTGGCTCCGAGAGCAAAAGAACTCTAGCCTGTTCCATTCTCACTTTTAATATATAGTCAAGCGTTTTTGTTCCTGTAAAATCGGTAAATAATTTTCCAAAATAGGCAGTACTGATATTTAATTGATCTGCCAAAAGATTGACACTCAAATTTGGATCATCATAATGATTTCTTATATAATCAATTGATAATTCCATCATTGCAGTTGATGAACGGCTTCCTATTCGACTTGTTCTATCAGCTGCTCTGCTGTATAGCTGCTCTATCCATGCGTCAAGTCCATCTCGATCAATTATCTTATCGGCCATTTTCTCAAGTTCGATAAGATCTGTTTTGGATGCGCGCAATGTCTGTGCTGCTAGCTGCTTTAATTTTTCAACAAATTCTTCGTATTGCATGTATTCGCAAGTATGCAACCATTCCTCAAATGTATTAATATATCCTTGCTTATCATGCTCTTTTACCATCCCCAGTATGTTCTGCGAATCTATTGTGCTGTCATCAGGACAATCCGATGGCAAAATTACGGTTTCTGTACATCCCAGAATAAGCCTTGTTCTAAGAGCGCCTTCCAAAACTTTTACATTTTCGACGCAATGACTGCCATCATCACGCAGCAGTTGCGTTCTAACGCAAAAGCTTCTCACTGAGGCAAGCTTTTTAACTGAAGCTTCCGCTTTCTCCATGAAATCAAAAAGTGAATTATCATTTTGTATTAATGCAACATTTCTCGATATCACAAGTAACAACCTGCAAAGCCCCATCTCCAAGCATGTATACTTACCATATTCGCTAAGAACAGATGTATAAATACCACTTACCATGTTTCTTAACATATCATATTCCTGCATTGAATAATTTGATTGCTTATCCGTACCTTCCACATAGACAACTGCCAATACATATGGTGTATTATAATAAATCACTCCACTCTGTAAAAGCATAGCAGAAATTTCTTCCTGATGACTGCCAAGAAGCATATTTTTCACAATAAAATCCTGTTTCTTTTTTAAGCTGAGTGCTTCCATATTATTTGAAAGTCCCTGACAAAATTGTTTTAAAAATGCAATTTCGTCTGTTCCTTCATTTTCTTCAGTTTCAAGTTCTCCAACCTGATGCGTATTTTTTAAACTTCCAACCATCTGTGTCAATGGTTCAAATATTCTTCTTGAAACAAGAAGCTGCATAACAATCATCAGCGTTGCCGCTGCGATTACGACAAGTACCAATATATATATGATATAGTTAATATTAAGATTGCGCGCAATGTAATCTGACTGTGCCACAATAAAATATCCATCTATACCACAACTCTGTGATAAAAAATCCCATCGCTGACCTTCATCCTTCATCTCAAAGCTAGTATTCGATGCGAAAACCTTTTTTACCCATTCCTTGTCTGAATAATTTTTTCCTATCTCGCTGTCGTCTGTATGACATACAACGATCCCATCAGAATTAAGAATCATAAGCTTAAAGTCACCGTTTGACTTTTCTGAAAGAAGACTTTTTTTCAACTCTTCCAAATCAATATTTAACACAGTTGTTCCAGAATAGTATTCGCTGTCAAATACAGATTCCGATATTGGAATTGTAAGAAGACTTACCGTCTCCGATTCCGTATATTGTTTCTTTATCGACCATACAAATGGTTTGTTTTTACTTCCATTATCAATAACCTGTTTTGCCAAAACAGGTTCCAAACCATCTGGTTTTGAACTTCCTGTCGCTAAATACAGCGACACCTCCTTGTTCTTATTAATGATCCCAAAAGACTGCATATAGGATGATCCAAGCATAACACTTTTCACATTGTTTACAAATGACATATAGTCAAGAAAATCTGCATCTGGATCGAGTCTCATAACAGTTCCACCTGCAGTAGAAAACCACTCAGCCGTCACATTTTTCGCATCATCTATGATACGGCTAAAAGCTGAATCTACGTTTTCCATAGTGGTTTTAGTAAGTTGACGATAATCCTTTATCATCTCTTTTCGAAACCACATAAACATAAATACCGACACCAATATAAGCGCAGTAAGTGATATGGCAAGCGTGGCCAATACCGTTTTTGATACGATTGATTTTGCTTTTCTTTTAAACCATTTCATATCGATCCGTCCTTTCCCGCTTGCCATATTTCATTTTAGTGTTTCATTCGAATATGCAGTTTGCTTGGTGCCTCTGCCTGCCTCAAGGCCATCTTGTTTTTTTTACAAATATCGTGTAATCTGCAACACCCGATCAAGCGTATCTATATTTTATTATACCATAGAACACACTGTACTTGCATATCTTATTTAATTTTGGTAATGCAAAACATTACTCTGCATGAACACTTGCATAATATTCAGAAAATTGTCTCTGATACTCTGCAACATAAGTATCCAAGCCAGCATCCTTCATTTCCTGAAGAACCTTGTCAATATTTTCCTCATAGTCAAGGAAACCTAATGTCATTGGCTTTAACTTTTCATCATAAATTGATGTCAGCATTGCAAGCTCTGCGGCAACTGGTGTGGTATCAAATGAAAAACCCGAAAGCTTAGACAGCTGTGAACCCTCATCAAATGTCATGTACTTCTCAATTGTCTCTTCGCTAAAAGACGGATCATAGGTATTGTATGGAATTGCCTCCATAAACCAACTGTCAATAAACGAATCATTTACAAGCTTGTTAATTGTTCCATCATCATTTACCTCATAATCTTCGCCCTCTACTCCGTAAACACAGAAATTAAAATGTTCTTGATCGGAGTACATCCAGTTAAACAACTGTAACCAGCGATCCACTTTATCTTGATCTGCTGCTGAAATTGCAATACCCCAATCGTAATCTTTAGTCTTGATATTGACCTGATCACCAATTTTAATCAGTGTCTCATAGGCATCTGGATCTGCAGTCTTTAAAGATGACGATAGAAGCGCACTTGCCATTCCATTTCTTGCAAAGCAATTTCCAGATGTCCAATCTGCCTCCCCTTGAGACGGATTTGTTAGGATATCCTTATTGATCCATCCATTTTCTGCCCATCTTGAGGTAATCTCACAAAGATTTTTAAACTCCTCTGATTCATAATAGCTATAGACTGTATCCCCCTCTTCCTCTTCGTCTACATATACAAAATCATTTTCCTTATTCAAAGATCTTGTTCCTTCGCCACAATATGCCCATAAAGCATAATCTAAAAAGCCAGGATTCGTGAGAATTCTCATATTCGGATAACTTTCCTGCACCTGAGTAAATAAACCTTCAAGATCTTCTAATGTAGTAATTTCTTCTGGTTTTACTCCAAGCTCATCCAAGATGTCTCCTCTTACATCAAACATTTGCATGGATCCTGCGTACGGTTTATTGCCAAACGGAATTGCAAAAACCTCACCATTATACTTTACACAATCAAATCCATTTGTTTCTCCACGAGCCTTAATAAGATCAGGAAGATATTCTTCAATCAGCGCTTCATCAATAGTAGCTAAATACCCCTTCGTATGCCAATCAAAATTCTGAACAATGTATTCAATTGCAAAGTTCTCTCCTGATGCCAACATTGTAGAAACACTAGTATCTGACCCCCACGGCAAAAATTCAACTGTAAGATCAATATTCAAATCTTCGAGAACAGCATCGTGAAATTCATTTTTAAAAAACTCGTCTCTTCTTGAAGATGCATCACCGTAGAAAATCAATCTCAGTTTAACAAGTTCCTGATCTGATTTTGTCTCATTTGCAAATACATTGATACCTCCAAATGTCGAAAATGCCATTGTTGCTGCCATAGCAGCGGTTGTCAGTCTCTTTTTCATAGTTTCCTCTCTTTCTGCAGTTTTGTTTCCTGCTGCGGATAGACCGCAATGTTTAAAATATTTGTTACACCTAAGTCTATACTAGACTCTTTTATATCATATCCGCAGTAAAAAGCCACGAATAAATATATCATAAGCTCAACATTAACATCAGCCCTTCACTGCACCGATTGTAATTCCTTTTACAAAATATCTCTGTGCCAGTGGAAAGAATACGGCAATTGGAAGCACCGTAAACATTGTCATTGCCATTCTCGCTGTATTTGACGGAAGCACAATATGATCTCTAGCAGATTGCAATGTTGTATTCGAAAGCAGTGCTGAAATATTTGACATCATATTATACAGAAGCTTTTGCAATGTATATAGATCCGTTTTTGTTATAAGATAAAGTGACAAATAAAAATCATTCCAAAATTGTAATGTCATAAAAAGGATTACACTCACAAGTCCTACCTTAGCAAGTGGAAGCACAATTGTAAAGAATACTCTTGCATCAGAAGCTCCATCTATCTTCGCAGCTTCCGTAAGCTCCTCAGGCACCGATTTAAAATTACTTTTTAAAACAAACATATAAAAAACATTCATTCCATAGGGAAGTACAAGCGCCCATATATTATTCTGCAATCTATAGTATTTCGTACAAAGAATGTACCATGGAAGAAGACCTCCGCTGAAAATCATTGTAAACCAGGCAAAAAACGACAATACACCAGCAAATCGAAATACCGATTTTTTTTGTGATGCTGCGTACGCATACAATGACATAATTGATGTTGAAATCACAGTTCCAAGAATCGTCGCTGCAAATGACATTCCATAAGCTCTAAGTAGCATTGCCCCTTTATTTTTAATAATGAATTTGTAAGTTTCCAATGTAAATTTTCTTGGCAGCAAAGAAAAACCTTTTTCTACAATCTCTGTCTCATCAGATAGCGAAGCAACTAATGCAATCCATAATGGTAAAACGCAGGTAAATGCCACAACCCCCACTAATATATAACAAATGACACTTTCTTTTGTCCTTCTTGATGGTGCGTCTATATCCTTTGCCCTTTTTTTCATCACCTTTCACTCCCTTCTTAAAATAGTGTATAATCTGGTTGAATTTTTTTGACTATTAGATTCGCACTAAGTACTAATATAAATCCAAAGACTGACTGATACAAAGTGATTGCCGATGCTGATTCAAACTGACCATTTACAATAGCTGAGCGATACACAAAAGTTGCAATTGTATCGGTTGTCTCAAGCAAAAATGGATTTAAGCTTGTCATACCCATAATCTGATCAACACTACCTGAAAGGATTCCTCCTATACTAAGTAAAAACATAATGATAATATTTGGCTTTAACAGTGGCAGTGTAATTTTAGTAATTCGCTTCCACCTGCCTGCTCCATCTATTTCAGCTGCCTCGTATAAACTCTGATCAATTCCTGTGAGTGCACAAAAGTAAATAATAGAACCATATCCAGCACCTTTCCAGACCGTAGTGATTATCATAATCGGCCACCAATACTTTGCATTTGAATACCACTCCACACTCTCAAGACCTAGCATATTCAAAAAGCTATTAACAAGACCTGCATCCTCATCAAGTAAAGCAAGCACAACCATTCCAATAATAATCCACGATATAAAATAAGGAAAGAGCATCACAGTCTGAGTAACTTTTCGAAATCTCTTTGATCCAATCTCATTAATTGCAATTGCCAAAGCCACGTTGACAACTGTTCCAAGGATTATACTCACACCATTTATCACAAGTGTATTTCTGGTTGCTCTAAGTGCATTCTTTATATTCATGAAGAAGAATTTAAAGTTTGCTAGTCCTACAAACTCACTTCCAAAAAGTCCACCTTGATAGGTATATCGCTCAAATACGACATACAATCCTGCCATTGGAATGTAACAAAACAAAATCAGGTAAATAATTCCTGGCAACGGAATTAGATAAAAGAACCATCTCTTTTTTAGCTCTTGTATTAATCCTTTCTTTTTTTTTGCCGCTATCTTTGTATTCATTGTCCAACCTCCTTCGCTCTGATAGCAGAAGATTAGCATTTGCGCTACCTTTTTTCAACCAAAAATACTTTGAAAATCCTTCAAAAATCATGCATATTGTATTGTTTTCATATTTTTTAAGTTCATATATTTTAAGATCAAGTCAAAAAAAGAGCCATAGTGGTAAGAAAACGCACTAATGTGCTGCGTTTTCTGCCCCTATGGCTCTCTGTTAAATTTTTTAGTCAAATATAGTCAGACAATCTTTTCTCCATTGCCGCATTCTGCGGCAGATTTTATTGATCTAACAAAAAGCGCATTCTTTCAGTCTCTGTACTTCCACCTGCTGCACCATCTTTTGTAAAATTCATTTCATAGCGGTCTGCATCGCAGTATGGCTTCCACTCTGGAAGCTTATTTTCATTATAATCATTTCCGTTTGGATCGCCAGTTTTAATAAAGTTGACAAAATAGCTGCTGATCTGACGCGCCAGATCATAGTGATGGCCGTCAAATGGTCGCCAACATTTGGCAAGTGTCTCAAAGAAGAACCATAAATCACACGAGTGGAATGTGCCTGCATTGTCCCATCCTGGAATATCAGCATCAAAACGGTAATAATAGCTGTTTTGATTACAGCCTGTAGCTTTTCTTGATAAAAATGCTCGCTTTACGCTGTACTCAATTCCACTGACAGGTGAAAAGCCCTCTGGTGTCTGCTTTTTATTTTCTTCAAATGACAAAAACTGATCTGCCTTATCTTTAAAAAGTTCTTCTGCCTTTTTTAAAAGCTGTTCGCCGTCCTTAGCTTCAATATGATTTAAGAACTCATCTGATGTGTTTCCTGCCATAAGAGGCACTAAAAGGCTTCTTCCTTCAAGCATTTTTTTGTATGGGTCTTCCTTGCAGAATACACCGTCAATCACAGTATACATACGCGGATGATCCTTAGCAAAATCAGAATACTTATCACGAATCTCAAATGCATCAAGTGCTCTTGCTTCCTCTAAGGTTTTTACGCCAAGAAATTCAAAAAAGTCTTTTCCGATCTGCTCTGCCGTAGCTAAAGGTGTCGGTGTGCCAAAACGTGTCTTTTCATAAGGACTTCCAATCATACCGCTCATCACAAGCGCACCGGAAATTTTTCCTTCATTTTCTTCACATGCAAGCTGTGACATTACGCTTGCACCGCCTGCCGACTGTCCGGCAATTGTAATCTTATTTGGATCACCTCCGAAATTAGCAATATTTCTGACAACCCACTCAAGACCTGCCTTCTGATCAAGGCTTCCGAAATTGGACGGTGCTTCTGGCTGCTCTTTTGTCAACTGAGGATGTGACAAAAAGCCAAATACATTCACACGATAATTGACGGTGACAACAACAACTCCCTGTCTTGCAAGGCGCTCTCCGTCAAACTCCATCTCCCTTGTATAGCCCCATTGATAGCCGCCTCCAAAATACCAAACAAGAACTGGACGTCTATCATCCACGCTTTTTGCTCCTGTCCAGATATTTAGATACAGACAATCCTCATCCATAGGCACATCCTGGTCAACATGCCACTCTCTATTGTATAGAGAATCACCTATGCCTGGCGTATCCTGCACAGAAATCGGTGCAAAGCGTGCACAATCCTTTATTCCTTCCCAATTCTCACACGGCTGAGGTGCGCGCCAGCGATTCTTCCCTGTAGGCGGTGCAGCAAACGGAACACCGCGAAAAGCTGTGATACGCGGATCGGCTGCCTCAATACCGCGCACCAGACCATTTTCTGTTTTTGTTTGTCGAATCATTGATCTTCTCCTCTCTAAAACGCTATGATGATTATAACGCTCTTTCACAGAAAGTACTAGTGCTCCAGATAAAAGCCCTTCAGTGAACCCTTTCCTTCTCCCTTAAATGTAAAATAAAGTGCCTGCACACCATCTGGCATGTCAACTGGTGTACTATAATGTTTCCATACATTCGTGTACTCTACTGGAATCTGTGCCAACACTTTGCCATCCCATGCAGTTTTTACTTCAAAGCTTCCCTTTATATAACCACGAACATCAATCGAAATTTGATGAATGTTCTTCATATCAAAATATTTGAAGCCAACTGTTGTACCATCCACAATTGCACCAAGATATGCCGGATCCTCATCACCATCTCTTCCATCCTGCATGATCTTAGGAAAACGTTCATCTACATAAATAGAAGGCTCATTTGTAAATAAGTTGCATGCCAAATACGCTGGATAATAGCCCTCTCCAACTAGTGGTCCGCCATTTAATCCACATGAAGTAATCTCTGCCTGGAAAATACTGCCATCTTCACCAAATGTCAGGCGCTCTGCGCATCCCTGTCTGCTGTACCACGTACCATTTGTATGTCTGTGATAGAAAATATACCAGTCATCTCCAATCTGGACCATACTTCCATGATTGTTTGCACCATATGCAGTTGGCATATCTGCCGGCTTATATGTATCAATATGAAGGTCACAGTTACTTACAATCACGCCGCCATACTTAAAGCCGCCCGTAGGCTCCTTGCTCGTCGCATAGCAAAGCTCATGCATAACCTCAGACGAATAAATAAAGTAATATGTGTCGCCTCTCTTTCTAATAGACGGAGCCTCAAAAAATGCGTGACCCTCATATGGCGTATCCTTGCTGTACTCACTTCCCGGCACAATAATTTTCGGTGCTGTCTTCACAGTCAGCATATCTTTATCAAGGACTGTCACCATCGCGCCGCTTCTCGACTTATCCCCAATTCCGCAAAAACCTGTGTACAGATAAGTCTGATCTTTCTCTGTGATTACACCTGGATCAAACTGTGGCTCATCCGTTTCTTTTTCACCAAGACGCGTGCCATCTGGATAATGAACATATCCTAAAAATTCATATTTTCCTGCTGGTGTATCACAAACTGCAACTGATACAACCGGAAGCTTATCAAGCACGTAGAATAAATAATATCTTCCATCTGGTCCAACTGTGACATCAGGTGCGTACAGACACATCGTTCCATCTGGATTTTCCGGATCCTGTGTCTTTTTATAAATCACGCCCTCATATCGCCAATTTCCCAAATCATCTACTGGAGCAGACCAGCATACATAATCACCCATACAAAATACATATCCATTGTAAAAATCGTGCGATCCGTAAACATACACACGTCCATTAAATACATAAGGTTCTCCATCTGGAATATATTCCCATGACGGAAGATACGGATTAAATGCCTGTTTTTTCATACTGTAATACCAACCTTTCTTAATTTTATTTCTTTCACAAAATATCACTCGATCATGATTTTTCCACACAATCACTTTGAGGCTTTGCCATAAACAAAAACCACTTCCCTGCCCTTGCTATCTCTAAGAATCTGTTCGCTCTGATTCCACATATAGGTCTCTAGCGTATATGCACCATTCTCATACGCATATCCATCACCGTCATCTGTATATAGCTCATAGCTGCAGTCTTTTTGGGCATACACAACAAATGTAAGATTACCTGACATTACTGTCTCTGCCGTACTATTCGCTGACTGCTGCATTGGCAAAATACTTCCTTCCTTTACAAACAATGGTATACGCTCAATCGGTGCCTCTGCCTCGATCCACTGACCACCCTCATAATACGTATTTGTCCAAAAATCATACCATCCGCAGCCTTCTGGCAAATATACATTACGAACTTTACTCGGATTTTCCTGCTTTTCTGCTCCTGTCGCACTCTTCTTATAATACATGGTTTCTGTCACCGGACATACCATCAGGCTCTCTCCAAATAAATATTGATCTGTAATCTCAAGTGCCTTAGCATCTTTTGGAAAATCAAAGGCCAACATACGAATCATAGATGCGTCATACAACCATACCTTTCCTGCTGTCGAATATATATAAGGAAGAAATTCATACCGAAGCTTATTTGCTCGAAGCATAGCCTGATAAAATACACCATCTGCTCCCTTAAAATTCCACAGTTCACGTCGACAATCCGTACCATGTCCTCTAAATATAGGAAGAAAACAGCACCATTGATACCATCGCGTATATAGTTCAAGATATGCTGGATCCTCCACGGTATCATCATACTCACCATCCCAATACCAGTAATCTCCTCTTTTTACAAAGAACGCACCGATATCTGCCGTCCAGTATGGAAATCCACTAGCACAAAAATTCAGTCCCGCTGGAATCTGACGCCGAATAGTCTCCCAACTGGCAGCAGTATCTCCTGACCACATAACAGCACCATATTTTTGTTGACCTGTCCATGCACTTCTCGTAAGATTAAAGACACGCTTATCGCTGCCTTTTTCCTCACTTCTTTGTCCCTCATAGATAGCTCTTGCATGATACAGTGCAAAGTCATTCGTATGCTCCTCTCCAAGATAATCTCCTGCCGTCCTCTTATATTCTTCATACTGTAAAGCTGGCTCCACGCGTTCTGTATGACTCCATTCAGGTGTAAATGGCTCACTTGAATCACACCACCACGCATCTACACCATACTGATATAATCCCCGTTTTGCCTGTTCCCAGTAGCATTTTCTTGCCTGCTCAGTCCTTGCATTATAAATATCTGAAAATGGAAGCAGCAAATTTTTTTCTTTCATTTCTTTGTGATTTTCACACTTTGGATCCATATTCGGCCAAATTGAAATCATAAAGTGAACATCCTCATCATGAAGTGTCTGAATCATGTTTGATGGATCTGGAAAACGGCTGTGATCAAAACTCTTTTGTCCCCACATTCCGTCCTCCCAGGAACACCAGTCCAATACAATACCATCCAAACCAATACCACGCCTTCGGTATTCTTTGGCTACCTGACAAATTTCCTTCTGAGACTCATAGCGCTCCTGTGACTGCAGATAGCCAAATGCCCACCGTGGAAGCATTGATGCCTTTCCCGTAAGCCTTCTGTACTCACGTACAACACCATTCATTCCTTCACCATTGATAAAATAGAAATCAAGCTGGGGTACTGCTTCAGTATACAAATATGAACCGTACTCTGTATCGCTAAAAATCATTGTACTCGATGTATTTATTAAAATGCCATATCCAAGACTTGACACCAAAAGCGGAATCGCAATCTTTCGATTTGCCTGATGAAGATACACCTGATGACCGCGAAGATTAAGAACACCCTCCTCATGCTGGCCAAGTCCGTACAGTGCCTCCCCCTGCTGCCACTCAAAATGCATCCTAGTATGATATAATTGCTTATCAGGCACACGAACGGCATCCTTTACAAATGTTTTTACACCGTCTGCTGTCTGAATATGCGTGGTCTGTCCTGCCTGCTCCACACGATAGGACTGGAACGCCTCCATCGTTCGACTATCTTTCTTGCGTTCTTTCAAAAGCAATGTACCATCTGGCTTATAGTAAGAAATCGAGGACGAAGCCCGATCTATTTTTATTAAAAGACCCGTCAGCTGCATACAGACAATATTTTCATCCACAGTAAAATTCCACTGTACAGAACCATCTTTTTGCTCAAGCCATTCTTCTATTTCCCCGTTTTCTTCCTTCACGCAAATAATTCTTACAACACAATTTGATACTGGTATCAATCGAACCTTAGCTGCCTGTGATATCAAGAGTAATGTGTTTTTCTGCCTGACCACCTTTGTGATAAAATTACTTGCCCTGGACTTTGCTGTTAGCATATCATTGCCTCACTTAATATACACGCACCGTCACTACTGAGCATGCCGGTACCACAAACTTCACACCGCGCTGTGTCAGCTGCACATCAAGCGGCTTCTCATATAAAACCGGTTCTTTTCCAAACTCGTTGTAATCATTTAATCCGCCGTGAAGAATAAAGCCCTCTGCCTTTTTAGGTGTCTCCTCCATCAAAACAGCTTCGATAGTCTCCTCACCATCAAGTGATGTATTGACAAGTGTTATAGTAATTACGCCATCTTTATCCTGTGATACTGACTGCTGAATGTTATCCATCTGATACTTATCATTTCCTACCTTCTTTGTCTCAGACAGGCAACTCTCAAGAAGCTCGGCTCCCTGATGGAAACGATACATATGGAACACATGGTAGGTCGGTGTAAGAATCATTTCTGGTCCATCTGTTAAAATAACTGACTGAAGCACGTTTACAATCTGTGCGATACATCCCATCTTCACACGATCACAATGGCGATTGAAAATATTAAATGTAGCTCCTGCTACAAGTGCATCTCTCATTGTGCTTTGTTGGAACAAAAATCCCGGATTTGTTCCCGGCTCTACATCATGCCAGCAGCCCCATTCATCCACCATCATACCGATTTTTTTATCTGGGTCATACTGATCCATAATTGCACCATGTCTGTAAATCAACTCATCCATGCCGAGCGCACGATTCATTGTGTACCAGTACTCATCTTCTGAAAAGTCTGTTGCACTTCCCTTATGTGGTCCCTTTTCTGCGCCGCAGTAATAATGAACAGACAGACCATCCATCATGCCATGTACTTCTTTTGGTGCCGGCTCTGCAAAACATTCGCGAAGCACCACCTCTGTCCACTTATAATCATCAGCATTCGCACCGCCGCAGATACGAAAGATCGGTGCATTGCTGTCATATGTTCTCACATATGTCTGATAACGGCGATAAAGATCAGCATAGTAAGCAGGTGTCATATTTCCGCCGCATCCCCAGTTTTCATTTCCAACACCAAAATAGTCCACTCTCCACGGCTTTTCTCTGCCATTTTTCTTTCTGAGATCTGCCATCGGTGACACACCATCTAATGTCATATATTCAACCCACTCGCTCATCTCACGCACACTGCCGCTTCCAACATTTCCGTTGACATATGTTTTGCATCCGAGCTGATCGCACAGTTCAAAATATTCATGTGTTCCAAAGCTATTATCCTCAGTCACACCGCCCCAGTGGGTATTGATCATTTTCTTTCTGCTTTCCTTAGGACCAACACCATCCATCCAGTGATACTCATCAGCAAAACAGCCGCCCGGCCAGCGAAGTACAGGAACCTTAATTTCCTTTAAAGCCTCAACCACATCTGTTCTCATACCATTTTTATTTGGGATTGGCGAATCCTCTCCCACATAAATTCCCTCATAAATACAGCGGCCTAAATGCTCACTGAAATGCCCGTAAATCTCCGGCTCAATATGACCTTTTCTATTTTTTTCGTTAATATAAAGCTTCATAATATTTTTTTCTCCTTTTCTTATAGAAAAGGCGGAGAATAGCAGTTTTGCCTTTCCCCGCCAGATCATCCATGCTGTGTCTGTCTTTTCCTTTTTTCTTTTTCCCCTTTGACCTCAGATCACTTTATATATGCAGCCCAGAACAACTCATTTTCATTTACTCTGCTACTGCTGCCTCTCTTGCATCTACTACTGCCTGATACTTATCTGTATCAAACTCAACAAGCTGGTCCCATCCAAGACCTTCAAGTGTAACACACATTTCATCCCACATCTGATCAAATTCAGCATCATCTGATGCAAAGATTGCCTGCCAGGATGTTGCCTTGACCTGATCGCCACACTGACTTCTGATCAGCGCGATATCGGTTGTATCAATTGGAAGTACAAGGTTTACATTCGGAACAATATTAAGCATTCCATTTTCCTCCAGATATGAAACTTCAGTTTCAGAACCAAACTTCTCACTCCACTCTTTGTTTGTTGCTGTGTTATTTTTTTCAAGGAAGGATGCCCAGTAATCACTTCCAAATGTCTCTCCTGTTTCTGGATTCATCTCAATACTTGCAACAAGCCACTGATTTATCTGGTTATTTCCATCAGTCCAGGAACCGCCGCCAAGTTCTTCTGGTACCTGAGGATCATCTGCAAATCTTGTCATACCAGCATCTGTCAGTGTATATGTACCATCATCATTTACAGTATAAATAAAGCCTTCCTGACCAATATGCTGCATAGTCAGACCTTCTGGTGAGCAAAGCCAATCCATAAATTCAAGGATACGCGCCTTATCTTCATCTGACACGTTAGAACCAACTGCCCATGCACGGCCATCGCCATAGTAGGTATCTGATGCCTGATAAATATTCAGATCTTCTAGCGGAATACCACGATAATTCTGACGAGCCTCGCCCTTAGCTGGTGAATTCCAGAAACCATACTGCCAGTTGTACCAGAACAGATGAACTCTTCCCTGACGCATCTTGTCACATGCTGCATTCCAGTCCTGTGTAGCGGAATCTGGGTCAACCAGTCCCATCTGATTTGCCTTATATAAGAACTTTAACATCTTATAGTAAGCGCCGTCTTTATCAGTTAATGGTGTGATGGAATTATCTGTTCCCAGTAAAATAGAACCATTTACTTCCTGACCATACCACTTTGTAAGCTGATTTACATTCTCAATACTTGTGCCATCCCAATCCGGCCATAAGCTCAGTGCGTATGTCTTATCTCCAGCCTCATTTGTCGGATAAGCATCCTGAATCTTCTTTAAGGTATCTAACAGATCGTCAAGATTTTTCATCTCTGGTGCGCCAACTTCTACATAATGATCCCACTCAAGTCTTGGCATTACAGCTACAGTATCTTCCTTGTACTCAGTCGGTCCATTGGAGTTCATCTCTGCCGGAATTGCATAAACGCCTTCCGTTCCGATTACTTCATTTATCGAATCATTAAACAGACTAATCTGCTCATCATATTTCATGAGATTCTCATAATTTGGAAGATCCTCGCTGATATCTGCGATCAGACCTACATCAACACAATCCTGCATATCTGCATTATCCAGAATAATAATATCACCCAGATCACCAGATGCACATCGTGTCTGGTAAAGAGATGCTGCATCACCAGATACCTGCGGCGCAACGATGTTTAACTCGATGTTGAAACGATCCTTGATTTCCTTTGCGTACCATCCAGTCTGCATACCCTGATAGTTTGCTGCCACATCGTAAACTTCGATTGTCAGGGGTTCATCATGATTCACTTCTGGTGCTGCCCACGCATTCATTGGAAGTGCGCCTGCTGCCATCATCGCTGCCATTGCCATGCTTGCTACATTTTTCTTTTTCATAGTAAAATCCTCCTTTTTGATTTTCTTTGATTTTCTTTGATTTTTACTTTAATTTACTTTAATTTTTCCTTTTGACCCTTTAGCCCTTAACTGCTCCTACCATAATACCCTTTACAAAATATCGCTGGAAAATCGGGTATACAAACATGATTGGTGCAACAACCAAAATCGTAACAGTCATACGCACACTCGTCGCTGTCTGTGCTGTTGCGGAAGCAGCTGCCATAGCGCCTGAGCTTGCAGAACTGTTTGCCAGTGCCTTTAAGGAACTTGCCTGATTCAAATACTGATACAAAATAAACTGCAGCGGATACAGCTTCGTATCTGTCATTAAAAGAAGTGTATCCTGAAATGCATTCCACTGATTAACTGCTGAGAAAATAGCAACTGTTGCCATAATCGGCTTAATAACAGGAATCATAATCTTCAAAAATACTTTTATAGTTCCTGCACCATCAATCTCTGCTGCCTCCTGAAGTTCCTTTGGAACAGACTCCACAAACGTCTTTGTCAGGATAATGTTAAATGGAGAAACAATTGCCGGCAAAATATAACCAAGGAAGTTATTTGTAAGATGCATATTTTTCATTGTCAAAAACCATGGGATAATTCCTGCATTAAAGTACATCGTTGCAACTAAAAGTCTGTACCAGAACTTTTTGTGCCACATATCTTCCTGAGTAAACATATAACCTAAGAATGCTGATGCACCTACAGTACAAAATGTTCCGATTACTGTTCTTCCAAGAGAAATTTTTGCTGCCTGAAATAAACCGTCAATCTTTAGTGCGCTCACATAATTCTGAAAATGAATTCCTCTCGGCCAGAAAAGAATCACGCCTCTGGCGCTTAAATCATTTGCACTGATTGTATTGATAAAGATGTAGTAAAACGGATATACACAGACTAGCGCGCACAGGCTGAATATGATGTAACAGATAACACCGACCATACGGTCGCCGAAGCTTTCCTTCATCTTTGTCTTATGTTGATGAACTTGTTCCTTTTTCATCTAAGCTGCCCTCCGATCCAAGTTAGATAAAGCTCTCGCCACGTACCTTCTTCGAGAAGGTATTTGCACCTACAAGAAGAATTACACTGACTACACTCTTTAACATACTAATTGCAACAGATACGGAATAGCTTCCGCTTCCCATTGCGGTATTATATACGTAAAGATCAAGTACCTGAATGTACTGTTTGTTAAATGCGTTCTGAAATACGTAATACTGCTCCATTCCATTGTTTAAGAAGTTTGCAATGTTAATCATCAGCAAAACAAAATAAGTCGGAATCAAACTTGGAATTGTAATATGACGAATCAGTTGCATACGGTTTGCACCGTCAACCTTTGCTGCCTGAAACAGCTCATCATCAATACCAGAAATTGCTGCTATGTACATAATTGCCGCCCAGCCAAGATTCTTCCAAGTCAGCCACAGCCACTGAGTAAACCAAACATGCTTTGTAGACTGTAAAAACAAAATTGGCTCTGTTGTAAATCCAAGCTTCATTAACAGTGTATTTGCCATACCTGTACTGTTAAACAAGCTGAATGCAACTGAATATACAAGAACCCAGCTGACGAAGTTTGGAAGCGTTGTAACAGTCTGGACAAACTTACGAAACTTCACGCATCGAATCTCATTTAAAAATACAGCAAACAGCATTGGAAGCCATGATGTACCAAGTGTTAACGCACTCATCGCAAATGTATTTTTTAATACCTGAACAATCTGCTTGATCTTAACATCGTTCTCAACCAGTGACTTAAACCATTTTAAGCCAACAAACTGCGCCTCAGAAAATGGCTTTGGCGGACGATAATCATAAAATGCGTAAATCCATCCGTATAACGGATAGTAACTAAATATAATTACCAATGCAATGAAAGGTGCTACATACAAAAACAACCGTATGGACTTCCACTTTTTTTTCGTCATCTTTTTCTTTTCCAACTGCTCCACTACCTTTCTTTTTTATTTGGTGTAACGTTTTTCTTTTGTTAATCTCATTATGTCACTTTGCAGGCATTTTGTCAATACCTAATTTGATTTTATTTTTATATTTGTCTATTTTGCATACTTATTTTTATATTCTTTATGTATTCAGCCTGTTTTTTTTGTGTTGTTTTACCATTCTACTGTTTGTTTAACGTTACTCTTTTACATTTTGCAAAATACTAACTATTCCGATCCCAATTTACAAAATCATGCAAAAAAAAGAAGCAGCCTTACCGACTGCTCCTCTAATTTGTTTACCGTTTTTATTCTTACTCATTTCGCTTTGGAACTGACTCGCGTATTTTTATCTCACATGGAATTTTAATGTGCTTTACCGTATCACTATCAGCTCCATTATCATCACTGTCCTGCTTTTCTATCTTTTCAAACAACAGTCTTGCCGATTCTGTTCCAACCTCAAGAAGAGGAAGGCGGCTGCTTGTCATCTTGGGAATGTACCAATTTGCAACCTTCTCATTATCAAATCCAGTAACAGCAATATCCTTTCCCACTTCAAGTCCCATATCATGAATACAGTTATACACACCGCCTGCCATCCAGTCTGACATACAAAAAATCGCATCTACCCCAGCATTCACTAACTTAGCTGTCATCGTATATGCCTTTTCAGGCTCCCAATTTGCATCAAGAACCCATGACGGATTATACGGAATACCTGCTTCAAACAGTGCTCGCTGACAGCCAAGCAAACGGCGTTTTGCATGAATATTGTCAGCACGTCCGCTTATCACTCCAAGCTTTCTGTATCCTTGTGCTAAAATGTAGCTCACCATCTGATAGCCGCCTTCCTCATCGTCGATCTCAACAGAAGTCATACTTTCATCTGAGCAGCAATAAGCTAGTACAAGCGGCATGTCTTTTTTTTCTTCAAACAGATGTATCTCTCGCTCATGACCTGCTATATATATCAGTCCATCTGCCTTAATGCTTACGAGCTCCTTCATAGCTGGATCTAATACACTATGGATTAACGTTTCATCATTGTACCATTTATCCTGCCACCTTGCATACAGCCTAAGATTCTGTAAAAGGACACGATACTTTTTCTCTTCACAATATTTCATAATGCCTTCGACAATCTCCGGCGTCGTAAACTGTGAGAGATCCTCAGTGATAACACCAATTGTCTTAGTGCGCTGTCTACGCAGCCCCTGCGCGAAGTAATTTGGATGATACCCAAGTTCCTCGATCGCTTCCATTACTTTTTTACGTGTCTCATTCCTGACCTTTTTGGGACTATTATTTACAATATTTGACACCGTTGTAACTGAAACACCGCAGTGCTGCGCAATTTCCTTTAAAGTAACCATTACGATTTCCTCCCGCTTTTGTTTTCCCTGTTGTTTCTTTATGTTAACACAGGAGCGAAATTTTATCAATCACCTTTTTTTACCTGCACACCTACTTCAAGAATCTTATCAAAACGTGTTAAGAATGTAATTGTCGTTACAGTTGCTGCCAAAATATCGCTGATTGGCTCTGCTAAAAAGACAGCAAATACCTTGTCTGCCAAGAAGCACGGCAAAATAAATATAAGCGGAATCAACAGCACAATTTTTCTTAAGCATGCCAAAAGCAGACTTACCTTCGCCTGGCCAAGTGCCATAAAGCTTTGCTGACAACTCACTTGAAAACCAATCGAGAATATACCCGCCATATAAATGTGAAGTGCCCATGAAGTGTAATCTACTAGGTTCGTATCTGATGTAAATAAACCTGCAAACAGCTGTGGTACAATCATCATGACTAGCCATCCGGCAATGGTAAATGCAGCGCACACAAAAAACTGAGTAAAGAAGGCCTTCTTTACGCGATCCTTGTTTCCGGCTCCGAAGTTATAGCTTATGATTGGCTGACCACCCTGACAGATACCCTGAAGAGGCATAGTGATAAGCTGATTCACACTTGTGATAATGGTCATCGCACCAACTGCCACATCACCGCCATAACGGGCAAGACTTGATGTAAAACTGATCGACAAAAGGCTCTCTGTGGAAATCATTACAAAGCTTGAAATACCAAGTGCAAGACACGGTCCAAACACCTTCGGGTTTAGTTTCATGTTAGACAGCTTTAATTTCAGGATTGTCTTCTCTCCTGTCAAAAAACGAAACACCCAGATGGCACCAACTGCCTGGCTTAAAACAGTTGCTATTGCTGCACCACGCACACCCATATCAAACACAAAAATAAAAATCGGGTCAAGTATAACGTTAATGACTGCACCAATCAAAGTAGTCATCATGCTGATTTTAGAAAAGCCCTGTGTTGTGATAAAAAGATTCATTCCAAGAACAATCAACACAAAAATACTTCCAAAAATATAAATTCGTGCATACTCAACTGCATACGGAAGCGTTGCATCACTCGCACCAAACAAACGAAGAAGCCGTGGTGCAAAAATAGAGCATAGAACGGTAAGTCCAACTGCAAAAAGTAAAATCAACGAAAAGCAGTTTCCCATGATCTTTTCTGCTGTTTCATTGTCCTTCTTTCCCATGAATATTGCTGCTCTTGGTGCTCCGCCTGAACCAGACAGCATAGCAAACGCATTTATCAGCATTAAAAGCGGTGCAAACAATCCAACACCTGTAAGTGCTGCCGCACCTATTCCCGGAATGTGTCCGATGTAAATTCTGTCTACAATGTTATAAAGTAAATTAACAATCTGTGCGACAACAGCTGGAATCGCAAGCTGTGCAAGAAGTTTTGGTATGCTTCCCTTTCCCAAATCCAGCGTTCTTGCCTGTGGTTTTGTTTTCTCTTCCATAATTTTTCTCCTTTTTTTCTTCCCCAAACTGTCGCTTTTTCTTTTTAACATTTTTTGTAACTATTCAGAACCCCATTCGCAAAATCGCATCTTCGATGCTTCTATTTTGCTCATGTGGTTACCTCGCCATATAAAATTGCTATTCTGTCTGAATGCAAGCATTCACAGAAAGCAATTTTGCATGGCTCTGAATAGTTAACATTTTTTAAGCCCCGAAGAAGCATTTACCGCTCCAACGAGGCTTTTTGCCTGTTTGTAATCAATCAGACAATGATCTTTGTTATTATCCTATATACAAGAATGTTTTACTCTGCCTCAGAAGATGCTTCCTCTGTGGAAACTTCCTCGGAAGACACCTCCTCGGAAGACACCTCCTCGGAAGACACCTCAGAAGATGCCTCCTCAGAAACTTCTTCAGAAGACTCCTCTTCCATCTCGACTAAGGTTACGTTCTCTGAAAGCTTTCCTAACACATAATCAGTGCTAGCTGCAAACAGTACATATGGCTCACCATAAACGCCAACAGCCTTCTCGTAATCCTCATCAGTAAAGTTTAAAGATTCCTTTGCAATATCTGCTGTCATCTCCCAGCCTTCATTTTCCATAACAGCCTGCAGTACAAGATAGTTTCCTGCATATGTCTTGCACATTTCTCTGAAGGAATCTTCATCAAGTCCATTTGCAGATAAGAAAGCATCAATTCCTACACCGTACATAGATGCGATAGAGGTATAGTACTGATAACGCTCATTGTAAACTGTATCAACAACTTCTTCCGGTACATCTTTGATCTCGGAATTTTCTACTACATACTGGAACAGTGCATTATACATGTTCTGCTTGTACAGATTGTCATAGATGCTCTGACGATATGCATCTGCGCTCTCATAATCCGGCAGATTTTCAGCAATAAAATCATCATCAAACTCTGGTGTTATCTTCTCTTCGATGTAGTTGATAGTGATATTGAAAACAGCATCCTTGCCGCTTAAATCTGTGTTTTTGGTATATGGATCCGGGAATGTAACATTGATATCAAAGTTCTCGCCCGGTGCATGACCGATCAGCTGATCTAAAAATCCATCGATATAGCTTGTTACGCCAATGGTAACAGTCGCACCTTTTCCATCTGTGCTTCCGCCCTCAAACTCAACACCGTCAACAGAACCTACATAATCAATATTTACAGTGTCACCATCCTCGATCAGACGATCTGCATCAGTGATCTGGTTTGTCTTTGTATAAGAGCTTAATGTCTTATCAATCTGGCTCTGCACAGCCTCATCAGATGGAAGGATTTCATCTGACAGCTCCATATGGGAATAATCAAGCAGCGTTACATAATCAAGTGCCTTCACACCTTCAAAAAATCCCTTTTCATCATAGCCTTCGCTGTAATCAAATGCCTCTGTCTCGGCTTCGCTTGATTCTTCCTCAGCACCAGTCTCCTCTTCTGTTTCAACTTCAGTTACCTCTTCTGTGCTTGTCTCCTCTGCAAATGCTGCTGCAGGAGTCATCGCTACTGCCATGCTCATACCGAGTGCTGCTGCTAAAAATCTTCTTCTCATTACCTTCACCTGTCCTGATTCAATGCCAGGACTCCCTTTCTTTGAATGACATAAATTCATTCTATCACAAATTTATGCGTTTGAAAACCAATTGAGTAAAATTTCATTCAATTTTCACAGATTTACCATTCTCTGCTATCCCAGATTACAGTGAACGGACCATCATTTTCGAGTGATACTTTCATCTCTGCTCCAAAAATACCATGCTCGACTTTGCCAAATTCTTTTCGGCACTCCTCTAAAAAATATTCGTATAAGCGCTCTGCCTCTGCCGGGGAACCTGCATTAGTAAAGCTTGGGCGATTACCTTTTTTGCAGTCGGCATACAGCGTAAACTGTGATACTACAAGCACCTCTCCGCCTACATCCTCGATTGAACGATTGATTTTTCCTTCTTCATCTGAAAAAATGCGCAGCTTATGAAGCTTTTTTACATAGCGTTCCACCATTGACTCATCGTCGCCTTGTCCAACGCCAAGAAGAACAAGATAACCTTTTTGGATTTCTCCTGTTACTTTACCCTCTACTGTCACACTTGCATGATTTACTCTTTGAATTACAAGTTTCATAATCTTTTTTCCTCTGTCTGCTGTTCTTATATATTTTTTCTTAAACCACTTTGCGTTATGGCTTCAAATGTAAAACCCAGAGGAATCCCCTGGGTTTCATTTGTTGTTCTCTTATTACTGCTCTCTGAAGAAAACTTCTCCAGTCTCTGCATTCATTCCATCAACGATTGCCAGAGACTCTACGCGAATACCCTTGCCGCGGATTAAATCGCCGCCCTTCTGGAATCCTTTCTCGATTGCAATACCAACACCCTCGATTGTAGCACCAGAGCTTTTTACAATATTAATCAGACCCTCTAATGCACATCCATTTGCCAAAAAATCATCAATGATCAGCACATGATCTTCTGGGGAAAGGAACTTTTTAGAAACAATCACATCATAGATTCTGCGGTGTGTAAAAGACTGAATCTTTGTAGAGTATACATCACCGTCAAGATTAATGCTCTGAGTCTTCTTTGCAAATACAACCGGCACATGAAAATACTGTGCTGCAATACAGGCTACACCGATGCCGCTTGCCTCAATTGTGAGAATCTTATTGATTGGGCAACCCTCATACAGTCTCTTAAATTCTTTTCCCATCTCTGAAAACAGTTCGATATCCATCTGATGATTTAAAAAGCTGTCAACCTTTAATACATTTCCTGGCTTTACAATACCATCTTTGCGAATTCTTTCTTCTAACAGTTTCATAACGTTCCTTACCGCCCTTCTGATTAGTGTTTATTCATGTTTTGTCTATGTATATTTGTATCAAAGGCTACCGGATTTCGGCAGCCTATTATACCATGTTGTGCTTTTAGAGTTTACTTTGTTACCTCATTTACAAGTGTTTCGTCCTTTTCAAATGCAGCTGCATTTTCAAGAGTGATACGACTGATTGCCTCAAGTGCCTCTCTTGTAAAGAAGCCCTGATGAGAAGTTACCATGACATTTGGGAATGATAAAAGTCTTGCCATTGTGGAGCTTTGCAGAATTGTGCCTGAAAGATCCTCGTAAACCTTGTCGTTTTCTTCCTCATAAACATCAAGGCCGACTGCAAAAAACTTACCCTTTCTGATACCTTCAATCAGCTCCTCTGTATTAACAAGACCGCCTCTTGACGTGTTGACTAAAATTACGCCATCCTTCATCTTCGCAATGGACTCACGATTGATTAAGTGATGTGTCTGCTCAGTTAACGGGCAGTGAAGTGAAATCAAATCACTCTGCGCTAACAGTTCATCAAGAGTTACATACTCGATATCATTATTAGGGTTTGGATACATATCATAGCCAAGCACTCTCATGCCAAAACCTCTGCAGATTCGTGCCATCGCCATACCAATTTTTCCAGTACCGATAATTCCGGCTGTCTTCTTATAAAGATCTACACCCATCAGTCCGTTTAAGCTGAAATCATTTTCTCTGCACTTGATATAAGCCTTGTGCGTATGACGATTTGCTGTGAGCGCCAATGCCATCGCATGCTCTGCAACAGCCTCTGGTGAATAGCCAGGCACACGTGCAACCTTTATGCCATACTCTGCTGTCTTTTTCAAATCTACATTGTTGTAGCCTGCACAGCGCATTAAAATTAATTTAACGCCCTGACGATGCAGCTGTTCAACTGTCTTAGCCCCAATATTAGCATTAACAAATGCACAGATCGCCTCGTAGCCTGCTGCTAATGCCGCTGTCTCTGGTGACAAATTTGCCTCCAGATAATGAATCGAAAGCTCTGGATACTCTGGCAAAATCGCATCAAAAAACTCTTCATCGTACTTTTTTGTACCATAAAACAAAATGTTCATATGCAATCTCCTTTTCTAATAGATGATTCCCTTGAAAGGGTTCTCAATTTTTTAGAAAACATACACAGGCGCTTTGATGTATTATTTTTTTTGAAGTTTGTCTACTATTTTATTTTCCTCCCACATCTTCTGCATCCTGACGTTTTCCTCGTGCTGTTCCTCAACGCCGACCTTTGGCAATGCCTGCACCTCTTCATTTAGTGAAAGCATCTTTGCATCCAGCATATTTACAATGTCTGAACAAGCTTTTAACTCTTCATTGATATGCTGCGGTGCTTTTCCCTCGAATTTATAGCGGATTTTATGCTCAAGTGATGCCCAAAAATCCATCGCAATTGTGCGAATCTGAATTTCCACCTTCACGTTAACCGGTCCTGTTGACAAATATACGGGAACCGATACAACCATATGGTAACTCTTGTAGCCATTTGGCTTCGGATTTGCGATATAATTTTTAACGGTCAGCACTTGAATATCTGACTGACTGCTAATGCGGTCCGCAATTCGGTAAATATCAGAAGTAAAGGAACAGACAATACGGATGCCTGCTATATCACTCAGGCAGTTCTGCATGTTGTCCATATTAACTTCCAGGCCATGGCGTTTTAATTTCTTTACAATACTCTCCGAAGACTTGATTCGTGATGTTACATGCTCAATCGGATTGTAATTATGTATTTTGATAAATTCATTGTTCAGTATATCAATCTTTGTTGCTATTTCCTTCAGCGCAGATTCGTATGTAAACATAAGTGTTTCCCACTTATCTATGCGGTGTTCGCTGATTTCTTCCATTTACTAACTTTCTCCTAACTTACACTAACTTACTTTTTGTCATGCAGCCAAAACTTTTGCTGCTTCTCTATCAGTTTACCATATTTTGATTGCTTTTTAAAGTATTTCTTTTCGCGTTTTGTAACATATTACCCGTAGGCTTTCATACCTTTCGACTCTCAAAATATACAAAACGGTCTATTGCATCGAGGATATCGGCAAATTCCTCTCGCGGTGCCAGCGCTACATAACGGCTTAAAAGTTCATTTTCTTCTTTTTTAAAACGACCATAGAAGCAGTCAAACATGTTGTGGCCGCGCATATAAATGCGTATTTCTTCCATATGTGCTTTTACATCCTCTGGTCCTGTCAGATCGTGACCTATTACACTTATAAGCTTTTGTCCGCTTGAAAGTCTCGATAAATATTCCTGCCATTTTTCATAGAATGTCTGATAAAATGCATTTTCTGACTCGACAACACCTAGCTGCGCCATGATTTTGGGATTAAAGAAATAATTTTCAAATGAATAATATTTCAGAACAAGCACATTTTGAGGACGCACCTTAGGCAGATGGTCTACATCGCGCTTTCCTGCCTCCTCGTAATAATTACACAGCTGGCTTATCAGCTTTCGCCTGTCTTTTCCGTCACCGTCTCGTATCATCAGAAACTGATCTTTCAAATAGACCTGGTTCATATATTTTAGATTTGCATACGTTTTGATGTTTGTACAGCTGTTTGTTGTAATAATTGCGATGCGCGACAGATTGCCGTCTTTATCATAGATTTCAGAATAATATCTTTTAAGCAAAATAGGCAATCGGTTTTTATCCTGTTTTCCTTCCACAATAAATACAAAGTTTACATTCATCAGATCGGTTGCCGTATATCCCAAATCATCTAATATTACACTGATATCCGTATTGTCGCGCACAATGGAACGTCCTTGCTTATCAAGTACTACCTGTCGAATTTCGCGGCTATTAAAGTTTGCAAGAAGATTAGGTGAATGAGTTGTAAACACAACCTGATTTTTTCGTGACAAACGATACAAAATCTCACCAGCCACACGCTGCAGTGTTGGGTGAAGAAAAAGCTCTGGTTCCTCAATCATCAATATACTTGAAAGCTGTTCCTGCATCTCTGTATATGTTTCAAGAAGAGACAAAAGATAAATGCTTCGCATTCCCTCTCCCATCTCACTAAGCGTATGTGTCTGTCTTTGTGTCTTACTGCCGATTTCTGTTGTAACCTGAAGCATCTGTTCAACATTTCTATTCATGGAGTAGACAATCTCATCCTGGCCGCCGTTTTTCTTAAAGTTTTCATTTACACTCTTTGAAAACTCTTCAAGGTTTATCTGGTACAGCTTGTAGTCTAAAAGCTTAGATGCCTCGAATGCATCAAGCTCAATTGGTTTTTTCTGATTGATATAGCCAATGCATGAAAAGCAATGGTCACATGTCTTTGCCTCCTCAAACAGACAACAACCACTTCGCATTTTAGAAATCAGCGCGTCCTCACGAAGAAGCAAAAGATCACTTTGCAGCCGCTCAATATCACGCTCAGGACTGACACTATAGATACGTGGAAGCAGCTTTTCAATATAAGGATTGTTCTTTTTAAAGCCGTCAAAATAGCGCTTTCTGCCATCCTTATTTGCAATAAAGCAAAAAGACAGCTCACCACGCTCATTTATTGATTCACCGTCAGTTTCAAAGATTGGTACAAACGATGGTAGTTTCTTTTGAAAATCCTCAAACCAAGAATCAAATTTTCTGTAACGGCTGATTATTCCTCTTCGGCAAAGACGCTTCAAATCATCCTTTGTCAATTCAAGTGTAAGCGCAATCTCAATATTGCCGCCATCCCAGTTGAAATCCTTTTTTGTTATCGCAATATCTCCAAGTGCCACACGCAGTGCATCTATTATCGTGGATTTTCCGGTATTATTTTGTCCAACAAGAATCAGGGCATTTTCCACTGAATCAATTGTGACATCCCGGATTGCACGAAAGCTTTTAATATGTATTCCTGTCAGTCTCATTCGCGCACCTCTGCTTTTCTTACTCATGTTTTTGAAGATTGCGAGAGTGCAAAGCACGCAGCAATCTGGTATCAAATATCATAGCATATTCATATGCTTTTTTCCACACAAATGTCCGCCTGACAAAGGCATTGTTACAGTTCACGAATCAATATTGCGGCCAAGCCCGAAGGTGAATGGATTTCACGAGCCGGACACTTGAAGCAGGTCTTTCAATGTAATGTATGATAAGAAAGAACATAAAAGGAGCCTGCGGAGTTTGGTCCGGCGACGAAACCATTGCACCGAAGGGCTTTTGTAGAGTCCCCGAAAGTGGTTGACATCTTATGTTTAGTTTTGTATAATGAAAACAAAAGTAGTAATTATTATTACATAGAAGGGAATTTTAATTATGATAAAATACAGCCGCCAGCGTGAAGCAATTGTTCAGTATCTCACAGGGCGCACAGATCATCCAAGCGCTGAATCTGTTTATCAGGCACTCCGCCAGACACACCCTAATATCAGTCTTGGAACTGTCTATCGCAATCTAGGCGTTCTTGAGGAAAATGGTCAGCTGATGCGGATTCCGATGGATAACGGATCTGACCGTTTTGACCCAAATGTCGTTCCTCATTATCACTTTTTATGCCGCAAATGTGGCTGCCTGCAGGATGTCCCAATGACAGCACTTGATTCTTTAAATCAGCTCGCTCAGGCACATATTGATGGCATCGTAGAAAGTCATGCCCTGCTATTTAAAGGGGTATGCAAAAGATGTTCAGAGGATACAAAATAGTTTTTTTCTTATTATATTTTTTAAAAAAACTCTTGACAGCTTTGTGAGTTTGTGTTACTATCATATCAGTAACAATTACTATTATCAATCAGGACACCGACCCCTATCACGGTTCCTGATTGATATGGTAACAAACAATAATAAGCGGTTTTTCCGCTAACATTAACAATAAATATTTTTATCAGAAAAGGAGATTACTATTATGGCTAAATTTGTCTGTCAGGTATGTGGTTATGTTTATGAAGGAGATTCTGCTCCAGAGTTCTGTCCAGTATGTAAGGCACCGGCTTCCAAGTTCTCAAAGCAGGAAGAGACCTTAACTTGGGCTGCAGAGCACGTTGTAGGTGTTGCTAAGGGTGTCAGCGAAGATATTCTGGCTGATTTAAGAGCTAACTTCCAGGGTGAGTGCTCTGAGGTTGGTATGTATCTGGCTATGGCTCGTGTTGCTCACAGAGAAGGCTATCCGGAAATCGGCTTATACTGGGAGAAGGCAGCTTACGAAGAGGCTGAGCATGCAGCTAAGTTTGCTGAGCTTTTAGGCGAGGTTGTTACTGATTCCACAAAGAAGAATCTTCAGATGCGTGTAGAGGCTGAAAACGGTGCTACTGCTGGTAAGATGGATCTTGCAAAGCGTGCTAAGGCTGCTAACCTTGATGCAATCCATGACACTGTTCATGAGATGGCTCGCGATGAGGCTCGTCACGGCAAGGCATTTGCAGGTCTGTTAAAGAGATATTTTGGTGAGTAACGTTAATCATTGTCACTTCAAAAAGAGGTAATGATATGGAAAATTATACCATTTGCAATTGTAAAAATGTAACGTACTTTGATGTCGCAGAAGCGCTGCACAACAGTCCTACTTTCAGCGATGTAGAAAAGACGTTTGAGGAAGTACAAAAAATCACCCACTGCTCTACTGGATGCGGTGGATGTCACGGAAAGATCTTAGACGCTATTTCCGAGATCATGGATAAATAAAAAAAGAAGATCATCCAAAAACGGGTGATCTTCTTTTTTCTTGTCATTTACCAGTTGTTTTTTTATAATTATCTGTTATACTATTACTAGATTATGTAGTTTTCAAAACCAGATAATATTTTTTTCAAAAACAATGGAGGTTATTATATATGATTACCAGAATTATTTCCGACTCTTCTTGCGAACTTTTTGACAGCGCAGATGGTCAGTTTCGTACAGCACCTTTGACTATCTCTACAGATGAGCGCTCTTTTTTAGATGACAACAATCTAAATACACACGAGATGCTTGATTATCTTTCTGCTCACAAGGGACGCTCTTACACGGCATGCCCAAGCATTGAAAGCTGGTTAAGCTGCTTTGAAGGTGCTGATGTGATTTACGTTGCAGTAATGACTAGCGCACTTTCCGGAACACTCAACTCTGCATTATCCGCAAAGTCTATTTATGAGCAGCAGCATCCTGAAGTAAAAATCCATATCTTTGACACACTGACTACCGGACCTGAACTATGGCTCTTTATTGAAAAGCTTGAGGAACTTGTCGCTTCCGGTACATCATATGATGAAGTAATTCGTATTGCTGATGAATATATTCACACAACACGTCTGTTCTTTGCCTTAAAGTCTCTTCATAATCTTGCCGCAAATGGCCGTATTAATAAAGCAGTTGCTTCTGCTATCGGCATCTTAGGCATTTCGATTCTTAGCACAGCAAGCGAAGAAGGACGCATTCAGCCAATTGGCAAATGCCGCAGCTCCAAAAAGCTTATTGCATCTATTATGGAACAGTTAGGCAATGCCGGCTATCACGGCGGCAAGGTGCGCATAAGCCATATCGAAAATGCAGCACTTGCAGAAAGCATTCAGGCAGAAATCTATAAAAAATATCCGCAGGCAGATGTCCAGTTTAGACACTGCCGCGGACTTTGCAGCTACTATGCTGAAAAAGGCGGTATTTTGATTGGATGCGAGTGTTAATTACGCATCTGCTTTTGACGCAAGTTCCTGCACGATTTCTCTAACACGCTTGTGATCACACTCCTGCACGATATGTGCATACTTTTCATATAGTGGACAGCGCTCATTGTACAGATCTTTGAGCGTCTGTCCATTTTTTAATGCAACACCACGCGCCGTCAGATCGCCAAGACGATCCTCAATTTCTTTATAGGAAAGCTTTAAGTAGACAACGCAGCCAATTTCACGCAGATGCTCCATTGCCTTTTCACCATAGATTACACTTCCTCCAGTTGCAATCACTGCCTGTTCACAGTCTAACCCTGCATTGATATCTTCCTCAATTTTCAAAAAGCCATCTACTCCATGCTCGGTAATCAGTTCATGAAGCAGCTTTTTTGTCTGCTCCTGAATAACAAGATCTGAATCCAGAAAGCGATAGCCAAGTCTCTTTGCCAGCACAACCCCAACTGTGCTCTTTCCTGCTCCCGGCATTCCAATCAGTACAATGTTTTTCTTTCCCTGCATCGTCTCCATAATTTTGCCCTCTCGTGTTTTAATGGTGTTACTTTTTTCATAATTCTTGATAGTTACACGCATTTTATTATAGCAAAAGCAAACATATACTTCCATATTTTTTTGTCTTATATGCTTGCTTTTGTATATATTTCTGGTAAAATTAAAATTAACAGCACGAATGCAGGAGGTATTTACGTATTGTTATGAGTAAGGGACAAATTTTTCACAGCACATTTTCAGAATACAAAGATCAATACACTGGCACTATTGTAAAACGCCTGACGGATCCGTCTATACTTAGTCACCACATGTACTTTTATAACCGCATGACTACCTCTGACGGGCAATACCTTTTAATCTGCCAGAAGCGTGACGAAGGACGTCAGCTTTATACACTCAATCTTCATAACGGTGAGATTCGCCAGATAACAGAGGGAGACGGTGTCGGTCAGGACAGCGCCATGTTTTCATATGACGACAAAACCATCTTTTATCAGCAAAACAACCGCTTTTACGCGATGGACGCACAGACGCTTGAAGCGCACTGCTTTTACGAAACACCAAAGGGCTGGAGCGGTTCTGCACCTGGCATGAGCAGTGACAATCGTTTTATGTCAATCGTAGAGACAAAACAGGATACAATGCCGCCGCGTGATGGCAGCGCCGGATGGAACTTTTTTGCGCTTACTTGCCAGGCTAAGCCATTATGCCGCATTGTCTACATTGATGTAGAAACAGGAAAGAGCCATGTAGTACTTGAAGATCACTGTTGGTTTGGTCACACACAGATTCGTCCAAATGACCCTGATACGATTTTATTTTGTCATGAAGGACCTTATGATCTGATTGATGCCAGACTATGGCTGATCCAAAGCGATGGAAGCCGTTATCGCTGCTGCCGCAAACAGCCATCTGATCTGATTTTAACACATGAATTTTGGCTTCCTGATGGTTCTAAATTTGCCTACGTTTACCGCAAGACGACTGGCGACAAGATTGAAAACATCCGCCTTATGGATCCTGAAACATTAAAAGAAGAAATTTTAATGCCGTGCTCTCCGTTTGCACATTTTATCTGCGATAAGAAAAATGAGTATATGGTCGGCGACTCTCAGGGAAGCGATGTTCCAATCCACCTTTTGACTGAAGAAATGCTGAAAGAAAAAGCCAATACCATAAGCAATGATTTTATCTATCTGATTGATGTAAAAAATCGCACAGAAAAGAAACTTTGCTATCATGGCACCTCTTGGCTGGCTAAGCATGGAAATCCACAGGATTCACATCCGCATCCGTGCTTTTCTGAGGATAACAAGAGTATTATTTTTGTATCTGACCGTGAAGGACTGCCATGCATTTATCAGGTAATGCTTAATAATTAGTGCTGGCGTTTATCTATTTATTTTATACTTTATTTTTGGAGGGAATAATTATGGACATGAGAAAATGGTTTAAGGAAGCGCAGTATGGAATGATGGTCCACTGGGGACTGTACTCTTTGCTTGCTGGCGAGTATAAGGATCGCTACAGCGGCGTCTATGCCGAGTGGATTCAGGCACATCTGGCAATCCCAAATGCAGAGTACGGAAAGCTTGCAAAGGCATTTAATCCAGTATTTTTCGACGCTGAGGAGTGGGTTAAGCTTGCAAAGGACTGCGGCATGAAATATTTTGTTGTCACCAGCAAGCACCATGATGGTTTTGCTATGTTCCACTCAAAGGTTGACAAATACAATGTTGTCGACGCAACTCCGTTTGGACGTGATGTAATCGGTGAGATTGCAGAGGCTTGCTACAAGCATGGCTTAAAGATGGGTCTTTACTACTCTCAGGATCTTGACTGGCATCATCCGGACGGCGGCGGATATCTGTCAAACCACATTCCAAGCCAGGGTGTTACATGGGACAACAGCTGGGACTTCCCGGATGCTGCAAACAAAAACTTTGACCGATGCTTTAACGAGAAGATTTATCCACAGGTTGAAGAGATTCTTCGTAACTACGGTGAGCTTTGCCTGATCTGGTTTGATATGCCGATGACCTTAAAGGAACATCAAAGCCGCGCACTGTTCGATGCTATCAAGAAGTATCAGCCTGACTGCCTGATCAACTCCCGTCTTGGAAACGGTGCTTACGATTATGTATCACTTGGCGATAACGAGATTCCAGATTCTATGCCTGAGAACACTGAGTTTGACCCAGCTTTGATGAATGGCATTGACGGCTTCAAGCCATCTCCATACGGACTGTATGAGACTGCTGCTACCATCAACCGCACATGGGGCTTCTCTGCTCACGACCAGAACTGGAAGAGCCCAGAAATCATTGCTGCAAACCGCAAGAAATTAAACGGTATGGGTATCAACTATCTGCTTAACGTTGGACCAGACGGACTTGGCCGCATCCCGCTTGCCAGCCAGAAGGTTTTACGTGAAGCTGCAAAGCTTTATGAAAAATAATTGAACCACCGGGACAGTAAAAGAGCCAGCGTACCTGTCACCGTGGCAAAAACCCCGGCAGCCAAACACTGCCGGGGTTTTTATTAAGATATTCTCTCTTTGATTACCTTTAGTCTCGTGAACTCCTCACGCTCCTTCTCTTCAAGCGCATTTGTAATATTCTTTACAATTGCTTCGTAGGTCGGAATCGTGATATTCTTTAACGCATTTGCACGCTTCTGCGTCTTTTTAATGTTTGTTGCCAGACGGATCGCTGACGTCTCTATCGTGGAAAGCTTAATGGTTAACTCTTTAACACGATTGAATGCCTTTTGCGCCTCATCCAGGCTGACTCTGGTGCTGTAGAACGCATAATTCGGCGTTCCTTCGCTGGCCTCTTTATCATATTCCACAAGCGGAATTTCAGTACCCATGATGCTTCGCGTCTTGATCTTTACAGTGTTTTCCACTGGAACTGTCTTCGCGATGTCCTGCACCATATGAATACCCATCTCGATATTGGCCTGCTGCAGCGCTTCATATGCTGCACGGAAAGTCGTATCAATTTCAGTCTGAATGGTGGACGCCTGATCCACAAGATCCATCATTTCTCGCACCAGGATGTTTCTCTTTTTGTCCATCAGGTCATAACCCTGTCTGGCAAGCGCTAACGAGTTCTTGGCTGCGATCAGATTTCCCTTTGTAGGGAACATATTAATATTCATAGCGCCTTCCTCTCTACAGCTTATGCCTGCTTCTTGTCACTGTCTGTATCTGCATCCTTCTTATCGTAATAAACATCAAGAATCTTAGTGTCAATACGGTCGAGTTCTTCTCTCGGCAGCATACGAAGCAGATCCCAGCCAATTTCAAGCGTATCAATGATGCTTCTGTTTTCCTGATCACCCTGTCCTACAAAATGACCCTCAAATGCCTTACCAAATTCCAGATACTTCTTGTCAAGATCAGAAAGCTCATCCTCACCGATAACACTTGCTAAATTTCTGGCATCTCCTACCTTTGCATAACAGGAGAACAACTGGTTTGCAACAGACTGGTGATCTGCTCTTGTATAGCCCTCACCGATACCATCCTTCATCAAACGTGACAGAGACGGCAATACACTGATCGGCGGGTAAATATTGTTTCCAAAAAGGCTTCTGTCAAGAACAATCTGACCCTCTGTGATATAACCTGTCAAGTCTGGGATTGGGTGGGTAATATCGTCGTTTGGCATAGTCAGAATCGGAATCTGTGTAACTGAACCATTGATTCCGCGCACAATACCAGCACGCTCATAGATAGTAGCAAGCTCAGAATACAGATAACCCGGATAACCTTTACGAGAAGGAATCTCGCCCTTTGAAGAGGAAACCTCACGAAGAGCCTCTGCAAAAGAAGTCATATCTGTTAAAATAACAAGGATATGCATATGCTGCTCAAAAGCCAGATACTCTGCTGCCGTCAGCGCCATACGAGGTGTAATCAGACGCTCTACAACAGGATCATTTGCTAAGTTTACAAACATAGTAACATGTTCACTTACACCACTCTCCTCAAAGGTTTTGCGGAAAAACTCAGCAACATCATACTTAACACCCATAGCAGCAAATACGATAGCAAACTTTTCATCAGAATTATCGCCAAGTGATGCCTGCTTTACAATCTGTGCTGCCAGCTTATCATGCGGCATACCATTTCCAGAGAAGATCGGCAGCTTCTGTCCACGAATCAGCGTAGTCAGTCCATCGATTGCAGAGATACCGGTACGAATATAGTTACGCGGATACTCTCTCGTTACTGGGTTTAACGGCAGTCCGTTTACATCACGCTTAATTTCGGCGTTGACAGGACCCAGTCCATCAATTGGACGGCCGATACCATCAAAGGTACGTCCCAAAATATCTGGTGAAAGCGCTAACTCCATCGGATGGCCGGTCAGGCGGGTATGAGTGTTAGTCAAAGACATGTTCTCAGAACCCTCAAATACCTGAATCATCGCCTTATCCTCATAGCAGGCAACGATACGTCCAAGCTTTTTTTGCTTTCCATCTACTACAATTTCAACAACTTCATCATATGCGGCATCCTTCATGCCCTCAATGGCAATCAGAGAACCGTTGATCTGACTTAAACCTAAATATTCAATAGCCATAACGGCTCCTCCTTACGCATTTTTCTCGATGACTTCATCGTAGAATGTATCAATATCCTTCATATACTGATCAAACATATCAAGACGATCATTCGGCACATCATACTTGATATTGATGACACGGTCAAAGATGTTGCTCTGCTTTAAGACGCTCATCGGATGACCCATCGTTACCAGTGATCTGGCACGATCGTATAAGTAGAGAATTACACGCATCTGCGCTGCCTGCTTTTCAATCGGCACGCATGTATCATCCTTGTGGAATGCATTCTGCTGCAGATATCCCAGACGAACAACTCTTGCGATCTCCAGTGTCAGCTTCTGATCATCAGGAAGTACGTCAGAACCGATCAGCTTTACGATTTCCATCAATGCACTTTCCTGATTTAAGATTGCCATCAGGCGATTTCTATTTGCAACGAAATCCTTTCCTGCCTTTGCATTATACCATGGTGCCAGATCCTGTACATACTCACTGTAGGATGTCAGCCAATGGATAGCCGGGAAATGTCTTGCATAAGCAAGAGATTTGTCCAGTCCCCAGAAGCAGCGCACAAAACGCTTTGTGTTCTGTGTAACAGGCTCTGAGAAATCGCTTCCCTGTGGGGAAACAGCGCCGATAATAGTAACACTTCCGACACTTCCATTTAAATTGTGCATCATGCCGGCACGCTCATAGAATGCAGACAGCTTTGATGCTAAGTAAGCTGGGAAACCTTCCTCAGCAGGCATCTCCTCCAAACGTCCTGACAACTCTCTAAGTGCCTCTGCCCAACGTGATGTAGAGTCTGCCATGATGGCTACATGGTAACCCATATCTCTGTAATACTCAGCCAGTGTCAGTCCAGTGTAGATACTTGCCTCACGCGCTGCAACCGGCATGTTGGATGTATTTGCAATCAAAACAGTTCGATCCATAAGTGGATTGCCGCTCTTTGGGTCAATAAGCTCTGAAAACTCCTCAAGAACCTGAGTCATCTCGTTTCCACGCTCACCACATCCAATATAAACAATAATATCGGCATCAGACCACTTTGCAACCTGATGCTGAGTCATAGTCTTTCCTGTTCCAAATCCACCAGGAATAGCTGCGGTACCACCCTTTGCGATTGGGAACAATGTATCAAGAATACGCTGTCCTGTAATAAGCGGCTCTGATGCTGCATAACGCTTATTAGTCGGTCTTGGCACACGAATTGGCCACTTCTGAGTCATAGACAGCTCTTTTTTTGTTCCATCATTCTGAATGATCGTTACAATAGTCTCATCAATGGTGTATTCACCATCATTTGCAACACTCTCTACTGTACCCTCAGTGTCAGGCGGAAGCATACACTTGTGTACAATCATTGGTGTTTCTTGAACCTCAGCGATTACTGTTCCGCCAAATACATGCTGTCCTGGCTTTACTGTAATATGTGCCTGCCACTTTTTGCTGCGGTCAAGTGCATCTACACTTAAACCTCTTGTGATATACATACCACCAGCCTTTGCGATCTCGCTAAGCGGTCTCTCGATACCATCAAAGATGTTATGAAGAATACCAGGTGCCAGTGTTACAGAAATTGCTGCACCTGTTGAATATACCTCATCGCCTGGCTTTAATCCTGTTGTCTCCTCGTAAACCTGAATGGTCGTTCTTGAACTGTCAAGACGAATAACCTCTCCTACCAGCTTCTGCGGTCCAACATAAACCATCTCACCCATACGAAAAGCAGTCTTTCCTTTGATATAGATAACTGGTCCGTTAATACCGTAGATGATTCCTTTTACATCAGCGGCCATTGTATTCACCTCCGTCAAACTGGAACTCATTTCTAACCTCAGCAATTCTTGAATCCATTGAATTGTCTATGAGGATGCTTCTTGCTGGAATAACAGCTCTCATGCCGCCACCAAAGGAATACTCGCTCATCGTCAAGGTGCACTTTGTTTCCTCTTCAATGTCATGCTTTTTAGATGCATCAGCTGGATCCAGATAAATAATAATGTCATCATTTTTTGCAAATGATTTTGCATCTATAATCTGCTTTTTGATCACCTCGACATACTCAGGTGTCTTTTTATAATCTTCTACCAGAGCAGCAACCTCTTGAAACAGCTTATCTTTAAATTCGGTTTCCTTCTGGCTTAACGCACGTTTATTAACCAGATGCTCATGTGCCAGTTTCTGATTTCCCTGTCTCTTTACAGCTTCCACTTCAACCGCAAGATCTTTCTCTTCCTGAGAAAGAATCATCGCTTTTCGCTCCTCAAACTGCGCGTCAAGCGCAGCCTGATATTCCTTAAGCGAGGCATCCATTTCCATTGTGGCATCCTGAACAGATATTTCCATAAAATGGTTTAATTTTTCTTCCAGTGTCAATTAAATCACCTTCCATTCTTCTGTTAACATTACATCATACTACGGATTTCTACGCACTTCGCGCTCTCGAAATCCTGCAAACATTCGGATTCGCTGGTTTCTTACAGAAACCGCTGCATCCTCATGTTTGGGCGGGTCCAGAAGATCAAAAGCAATTTGTGCAAGCACAATCACTTTTAATCTTTGTCCCCTGTATGATTACAACTTTAATCCTATTGCTTCATTTACGTAGGAAGTAATGAAATCTGGCTTGCGGCCTGTTCCATGACGATCAGGAACCTCAATGATCAGAGGCAGCTTGTGATCCAGCTTCACTTTATTGATCAATTCTGGATACTCTCTTCCGAACTTTTCCGTCAGCAGCAGGATTCCGATCTCCTTATCTTCCAGCGCATGGTCTATTGCTTTCTTTAATTCACCCTGTTCGTGAACGACGCAGCCTTCAATTCCGGCCAGACGCATGCCCACAAGGGTATCTACATTGTCACTGACCAAATATATTTTCATATTGAATATGCCTTTCCTGACGTTGTTTCTACTTCTTTACAGCTGACCAAGAATCATGAAGGAAATGATCAAACCATACAGGCAGACACCTTCTGCCAGACCTACGAAGATCAGGGACTTACCAAGAATGGAGGAATCCTCACTAATTGCACCTAATGCTGCGCTTGCTGCACTTGCTACGGCGATACCACCACCGATACAGGAAAGACCAGTTACAAGAGCGGCTGCCAGATAACCCATACCAGTAGAAAGGCCGCCTGCTGCATTTGCTGTCTCTGCTGCTGCTTCTGCTGCCTGTGCGTTTCCGCTGAACATGAAGCCACATGCTACTAACATGATTCCGAAGAATGCTGCTGCATTTGTGCCAATTGTGAGCTTATAACGTGCCTTATTCTTTGTTCCACTTAAGAAATATGCAAACGGAACGACGATGCTTAATAAAAGTGCTGCAAATAAAGTAATCTTAACTAACATAATAAAATCCTCCTCTTATCTTTGCTTTGTATTGTGTTTTTTCAAAGATGTCTTATATCCATGGCTGCCTTTGCAGTCTTTTGGATTTTTATTTTACTGCTTTGTGTTATACGGTTCAAACTCTCTTCCATCACCTTTGTAGAAACGGGAGAACATCTCGTAGTATTCCAGACGAAGTACCTGAATACCAACGATCAAACCTTCCATACCGCATACAAAGAGATTTCCAATAATAACAACAATAATATTCGGTGTGCCGCTCTCTGCACCTGCAAGCATCATAACAACCTCCATCATGGCTGCATGGCTGACAGCAAATGCTCCGATACGGACAAACGAAATGGTATTTGAAAAGTAGCTAAGCAGTACCTCGATTAACTCAAACAGTGCCTGCACAACAATCATAACTGGACCTGTTTTCTCCGCTGGCTTTTTCTTCTCACAAAGATCAGTCAGCTGCTCCTTAAATGCAATACACAGAAGCGGTATAATAAACAGTACCGCAAGCAGTGCACCGCCTGGAAGGCTGTGACCTGTCATCAGCATTACGATGGCAAATACAAGCAGTCCGTAGAATACAAGACCGGCAATTCCGTTTGTATCAAAACACAGATCACCGAGGCTGTGATTTTTTGCCGCATTGATAATGTGGATTATCATTGTCAGAAGAATCATTCCCATACCAAATGCAACTGCCACAATAAATACTGTGTTCAGTCGTCCGATCATAGGAAGATCTGTCATCTTTGACATTGGTCTTAGCCAAATCGGTTCTATTACGTCCTCAAAACCAAAGATACTTCCGAACATAAATCCAAAGAAGGTGGAAAATACACCTGCCATACTTATGATGGCTGCGAGGTTCATCTTCTTAAAGTGATACAGCAAAAATCCTCCGATTACGAGCACTAAGCCCTGTCCGACATCTCCAAACATCCATCCGAAGATGAAGGAATATGTCAGTGCAACGAAGATGGTCGGGTCAAATTCATTATAATTTGGAAGACCATACATACGAATATACATCTCATACGGCTTAAACAGCTTTGGATTGCGAAGCTTTACAGGCGGCTGAGAAACACGATTTTTGTTGTCATCATGGATAAGACAGATCACATTTGGATCATTTTCAATCTCTGCCTTAAATCTCTTTGCGTCACGCGCTGTCATCCAGAAACATATAATATAGAAATTTTTCTTATCTGCACCTGTAACAGCTGCCAATCTTCTGATATCAAAGTTCTTTGAAAACTGCTTAAGCTTTGCCACTGCAGCAAGGATCTTGTCCTTCTTTGAAGAAAGCACATGATCAATCTCGCTCTGCTTTTCCTTTATATTAGCATCAAGCTCACCAATATGCTTTGTCAAGAGTGCCAGTGCCTCCTCTGGAGTACCCTCATACTCATCCGGAAGGCGAAAACGTTCAAAGTGAAGTGCCTTATAAACGGCATCAATCTTTGCAATCTCATTCTTTGGGCTAAAATATACGCCCCATACATAATCCTGATCCTTTTTGCATTCGTAAAAGATCGTATTGACATTATCATACGTGTACTGCATAAGCTTTTCCACGTAATCTACTGGGATTCGTCCGAAGCGATACTTTACAGACTTAAATGCAAGCAGCTTGTGAACATCATATCCCAAATTATTAAATGGAACAATCTGATCCACTAATGCCTGCAGCTGTGTCTTTTCCTTGTTCAGCGCTTCAAGAGACTTCTCTGCTTCCTTGATCTTAGCATCTGCATCATCAATTAAAGCTACAGCCTCTTTGACATCCATAGAACTATCCGTCTTTGTTTCCTTTGCTCCCATTGCGGACATAAGCTGTGTAGCTTTGTTTAAGGTCTCGCGGTACGGATTGATCTCAATGAACGGCTTAAGTCCAGCTGTCTCAGAAAGCTCTGTCATTGTACTTTCCAACTGAAACTCATACTTGGACAAATGCTGCTCAATTGCTCTGTCAATATCATCTTTGGGTCCCGTAATGCTTAAGAATTGCATTTTTTCTATCATGGTTACCCCTCGACTTTCCTAAATAAACTTACTTTCTGCACAAAAATGACAATCACTGCGTTACTGCATATTTCATCAGCTTCGCTGTTGGGATTCCATAACGGATTCCCTCGATAATTGATGTAATACGAGTAATTTCATGCTCTTTGCGGTACAGCAGCGCATTGAGCGGTGCGACTGAATATGGATTTTTTCTGCCAGCAAGCTCAAAAATATGCTCTACCAGCTCAGTGTACATCTTTTCCACAAAACGAATCTCAGCAAAATCGTCTGCGTACTTTTGACCATAGTAGCCGTTTACAATGAGTGATCTCGCTTCCTCATACGTAGGTGCCTCTACAATAGCCGTGATGTCATCTGGTTTTAAATGGTAATAGCTAGGAACAACCATCGCATACAGCTCAGGTGCTGTCATTCGATAGTTTTTCTTTGCACGCATCAGCCACTGGATATTCAGCAGATCGATTCGTCTTCCATAACTGTCCGCAATGATCTGTCTTTCTTTTCCCTTAAGAAGCTTATCTTTCTGTTTCCAGATATAACTGAAATAATACACATCAAGACTGCCCTCATAATCGAACAAGCTTGGTGCTTCAGTATGGCGTATAGCGTCAAGCGGATGATAAAACGGTGTATTTTTTAATGCATCCATCAACTCATCCACCGTTGTGCTGTTCTCAATCGCATCTGTATCCAAATGCGAATGACGCGCAAAAAACGCGCTGCGGTATGCCTGATCCTCTGGGATACTCTGACCAGAAATGACTTTTCGAAGACAACCCTTAAGATATGCCGCCTCATAATGCAAAAAGTAAAAATCCAAAAACGCTCTTTGCTCTCCTCTGGCGAAGCTATACAGACGATTGTAATCATTGTAAAGCGATCCCATAAGCGTCGCTTCAATCATTCCTCTGTGACTGTCATGCTCATCAAAGTCCCTCAGCAGCGGCTCATATTCGGAAAACTGTCTCAAATAGCCAACTGCTTCACCGACACTCGCACATGATGCCAGCTGTTCGTAATGCTCCTTCTTTAAGAGCTTTCCTCCCATGGCACGGGCTTTCGCACTGATACCGCTGTAAGATAAGATACCAGAAATAATAATCACCCCTTTTCGTAAGATTTTTTCGGCACAACACTAATTATACTATAAAAGTTATCGTGCCACAATCTTTGCCAGCAACTGTCTGGCGATCGCCGAATGGCTTTCCTCATAAATACGGTCCATATGAGCAAGCTGTTTTTCAAGCTCCTCTTTCTGAGTCTCAAGTTCTTCAGCGATCTGTTTTTCAAGCTCTGCCTGCTGAGCGCTGATCTTCTTTTGTGTCTCTTCATGAACCTGCTTTTCAAAGGCTGCAATTCTGGCATCCTGGTCTTTGGCCATCTGCTTCTTCTTTGCACCTGCCTCCTCAATAATTGAAGATGCTGCAGTTTCTACTTCGCTTAATCTTTGAATAATCTGATTCATCTGCATGCCTCCTTTTTCGCACATTCATTATAGTATGATGATACAAAATTGTCATTGGCGAATTGTTTTAAAAAACTCAAATAAATTCCATAATTTTTTTGTTAATTTTTTGACATACTGTGACGTTTTTCTTTCGTTTATGATCGTTTTTGACGCGTTGACTTTTTAGTAACTATCATATATACTTCTTATATAAGAAGCTTTGTGGTTTGCAATTCCATTGTTTTTTTGATTTGCAGACCGCTGCAATTAAGTTTGAGGGAGGTTGGAATATGAAACATTTTGCTGTTACCATTACCAGAACCTGCGGTGCCGGTGGTACTTCCATCGCAAAGATTCTTTCCGCTCATTATGGAATTGAATACTATGACCGTATGCTGCTTCGCCTGGCTGCCGGAAACAGCGGCATAAATGAAGCAGTCTTTGCTGCAGCCGATGAGGATACAAAGAAAAGCCCACTGTTTAACGCCTTTAAGAAGGTCTATAACGGCGAGCATATCCTTCCGGAAAAAAGCGAATATGCGACAAGTGATGATCTGTTTGCCTACCAGGCAAAGGTTATGAAAGAATTAATCAAGGAGAACTCTTTTATTGTAATCGGAAGAGGCGGAGATTATGTATTAAAAGATTATCCATATTTAGTTCGTGTATTCGTTCACTCTCAGTATAAAGATTGTCTTGCGCATGAAATGGAAATTATGCAGTGCAGTGAAAAGGATGCTGCCGAGCGCATATCAAAGACAAACAAATACAGAAGTGATTATTACAAGCATTTCACCGGAAGAGAATGGATGGATGCAAGAAATTATGATCTCGTTTTGGATACAAGCCGTTATACCTATCAGCAGTGCGCAGAGATGATTGAAGCAATCGTTGCTGAGCGTATGAAAGACTGAGAGGTCGAAAATGAGATTACGCAACGTCAGAGGCGCGCGTGAGGAAATGCTTATAAATCCTTACGTGATTCAAGAGCCGCAGCAGTACAAAGGACATGTTGCCGTTCAAATTTTTGGCAACAACAACCCAATATTCATTGAGGTTGGAATGGGCAAGGGACAATTTATCACATCACTTGCTGCACTTCATCCAGAAATAAACTACATCGGAATTGAGAAATACTCTTCTGTTTTGATCCGTGCCATTGAAAAGCAGGAAGAGCTTCAGCTTCCGAATTTAAAGTTTCTTCGCTTTGACGCAGAATATCTTCCTGATATCTTTGCACCAGGCGAAATTGCTCACATTTATTTAAATTTTTCCGACCCATGGCCAAAAGACCGACACGCAAAGCGCCGTCTTACAAGCAGCCGATTTTTAGGGCTGTATGACCAGATTTTAGCAGACGGCGGTATTGTCGAATTTAAGACCGATAATCAGCCACTATTTGATTTCAGTCTGGAATCTGTAAAAGAATCTGGCTGGACACTTCTTATGCAGACACGCGATCTTCACCATAGTGAGTTTGTCGAGGGCAATGTCATGACAGAATATGAAGCAAAATTTTCTGCCATGGGAAACCCAATCTATAAATTAGAAGCCGTTCACGATAAAAAAGCTTAATTATGCAAATGATCAAACAATGCTCCTGCCGCATATCTTGTGGCAGGAGCATTTTATTTGGAGGCCTCCATGCATTGTCATCATTTTCGTAAATTTGTTATTCGTCACAGCTGCTGTCCTTTTTTCGACTGCACTCTGTTACATTTATATCGCTGTTTTCAAACTGCCGCCAAAGCCTGTGCCCACTGCCCATTTGCAAAGCAAAAATGTTCTTCAAAGCGGCCTTAAAAATATTTTTAATTTTTTTCAAAAAAACTGTTGACAAATCAATTGAGCTATGATAGTATATAGGAGTCGCGTGAGTGACAAACAAAAAGAAGCGCCTCTAGCTCAGTTGGTAGAGCACCTGACTCTTAATCAGGGTGTCCAGGGTTCGAACCCCTGGAGGCGCACGATTGAGAAGCATCCGAGTTGATCGGGTGCTTTTTTTGTGCTATTTAAAAGTGTTAAAAAAAGATGGCACAGCTACGTGCCATCTCTAACAATATTCTTTTTTTATTTTTTATGCGGTAAAAATTTTGTCACCATAGGCGCATACTCTCGTATAAATGGCTCCTTCAGCAAAATCAAAATAATAAGATATATTCCAAAGAAAAGAATTGCAGACACCATAAGAGTCACAAAATTCCCCCAGCCAATTCCTACTATTGCCACGCATGGAATCGCAGATACTGCTGCTGCCAACACATGCTTCCAAACTGGAATCTGGCGCACAAGCGGCAGCACTGTCGTTTTAAGTGCAACGGTCTGCACTGCCAAAACCGCAAACTCTGCCGTAACTGTTCCTATTGCAGCACCACTTGCGCCATACTTTGGAATCAAAAGTGCATTGATTATTACATCTACTACAGCTCCTACAATTTCAGAGACAACAACCACATTTTCTCGTCCCATTGGAATCAGCATCTGGATACCTAATATATTAGACAGTCCAATTGCAAATACTGTTGGCATGATCAGCTGCATAGCCGTAATGCTTCGTGTATACTTATCACCAAAAAGGAACAAAATTGATGGCTTTGCTGCCAGCATAAAATACAATGACAATGGTATCGCTGCGACAAATATAAAGTGGAGTGCTTTTCTTGAAATCTTTAAAAACTCATCCTTAAGCCCTTTCTCCAAGTAATACGATGCACGCGGAAGAAGAACTGCACCAAGCGCTGTAACCACATTTACAAGCGCTGTTTTAATTTTAACAGACTGTGAATAGAAACTATTTTCTGCATAGCCCTTCATAAAGCGAATCATCGTTGTATCAACACTTGTATATATTGTTGTAGCAATCGACATCGCAAAGAATGACATAATGGGCTTTAGATGGCGCTTAAAGTGATACCCTCCAACTGGCTTAATGATGATAATCTTATGAAGATGAAGGAAATTCACAATGTTTGAACCAACCTGAGCCATAATAAACAGTGCTCCATACAGTACATAATCTGACTCTTTCTGAATCATCGTCACAATACAGATCAGAACAATCACTTTAAAGATCAGACTTCGAATTGTGATATAGCTATACTCCTCTAGTCCCTTATATAACCACTCAACACCAATCGTATTAAGTAAAATAAGTGATCCCAGAATATAAAACAGTGTCTTTTGCTCCTGCATCTGCGGCACAAGCGCAATGGCTGCAAAAAAGCAGATATATGCCAACACGCATGTGATCATATTTATTGCCAAAAGTTCCTGCACAACTCTTGAAAGCTCCACCTTATCATCTCTGACCTTTGCACATATACGAATACCATAAGTCGGAATACCTAGCTGTGCAATCATCGAGAAGTACATAACCATCGGATACACAAAATCAACAATACCAGTTCCATTTGGTCCAAGTACCCTTGCAACATGCGATGATGTGATAAGTGGAAACACAACTGAAGACATCATGAGCAGTGCATTCATAAAAAAATTAACTTTAATTGATTTTTGTTTCTTCATAAATTTCTCTTTCTTTTGTTTCTCACACTGCTTTAAAAGCTTCCCTCATATTTTTTCTTTTCAAATTTTGCCTTTAAAAAAGCACTTCCTTTCTTTCCCCAATTTGTCTTTTCGATATTGACAAGCGGAGCCTCCACATAAGATTCTCTATTTGCCTCAATCCATACGTCTAAAAGCAGCTCACTAATACGCCCAAATACACGCGCATGAAAACTACTTAGTTTTGTAACATCAATTTGCTTTTCTATTTCACCAAGAACCGGGAATAAAAACTCACAATATGCATTACATTTCTCGCGCTTCATAATAAACATATTGAACATATGACCACTGGTGCGCTTCATAACACGATCAAATGCTGGAACATACTCTGGACATAACTGCGTTAAAACTTCTCTTGTAATATCCAAATGTTCCGCATAATGCGTATGTGCATAGTGAGAATACAGTGTTTCAATATAATATTTACGTTTTTTAGGAAGAATAATATCACTTTTTTCCATAAGTTTCTCAATATCCTTTCCATCAAGGATACTGCCTAATGGATCCCTATATCTTTGTATTAAACCAACAATTCCATTTTTCTTCCCCATATAACGCCTGTAATGCACCAAACCTATAACATCTGCCGGCAAATTTTTCCATGCCCAATACAGCCCTGTCAATTCACAGTAGTACGGATTTTTTTCAGAAATATTGTCTCCCGTATTATCTGGTGTATAACCGACAGCCTTATGAAGTGCGCTTCCGACCTGAACCGGAAGATAGCAGTCTTTATCAGGCATCAGATACTGTTTATGAGCTGCAATTATTACTTTTATTTTCATTTTTCACCTATCTGTTTTTTTGTATTAGTTTCGCTTGTCAATACATCCTTCTCTATAAAAATAGGACGCTGTTTTCCCTGAATATACATTCTTGCTATATATTCTCCCATAATTCCCAAAATTAAAAGCTGAATACCGCCAATTAAAAGAATCAATGCGACAATTGTTGCATATCCCGGCACATCTACACCGCAGATCAGCCGCTGCAAAACAACCACAATAAAATAGATAACAGCAAGAAGTGATGTGAATGACCCAAGCACAGTTGCAATTTTTAACGGTGCAGTTGAATAGCCAATGATGCCCTCCACCGCATACTTAAACAGTTTCCAGAAGCTCCATTTTGTCTTTCCTGCATGACGCTCCTCGGCAACATAAGGAATATAGTAAGTATCAAAGCCAACCCATGAAAAAATTCCCTTTGAAAAGCGATGATATTCCGGCATGCTTAAAATTGCATCAACCATTTTTCGTCTGCATGTGCGAAAATCACTCGCGCCATTGACAAACTCTACCTCACTCATTTGATTGATCAGGCGATAAAATTCACGTTTAAAGAAAGACAGACCCTTTCCTTCATTTCTCTCTTTTTGAAAAGCAGCAACACAGTCATACTCTGGATGATCATCCAATATCTGAACCATCTCGCGCACAATTTCAGGACGCTGCTGTAAATCAGCATCAATCAATGTTACAAGATCACCCTTTGCATGCTTCATTCCTGCCAGGATTGCTGCTTCCTTTCCAAAATTACGTGAAAACTGAACAATTGTGATCGGTGTTTCTTCTCTTTTCTCATAAAACAGCTTTTTTAACTCAATCCCGGTATTATCCCTGCTTCCATCATTTACCATAACAAGCTCGTACTCATAGCCACAGCCCAAAAACGCATTTACAGCTGCATCATAGAATGCCCGGACATTATCCTGCTCGTTATAGCATGGAACCACCAGTGATAATTTCATCCTGTTACCTCCTGTCTTGCCTACTTGTCTTTCATATTTAAAACCAGATTGATCATCCATCGCAATCTGGTCGGATAGTCCCCACTTTTTTACTTCATCGCCTACTATAACACAATTATGCCCCATTGGAAAGTATATTTTGCGCATTTCCTTTTCTTTTCAGCATTTTTATGTTATTATAAAGGTCAGTCTGACTGACTTATCAATGTTTCACGGTGCAAAACTGTGCCCATTATGGAAAGGTGTGAATATTGTTTATGAAAGCTTTTTTACGTTCTTCTTTTTCTTTATGCCTGTGCATATGTCTTCTTTTACTGCCATGCCATGTCGCAAGTGCTGCAACAAAGGCTGAAATTGACACCATGCAGGCACATCTGCCTGAGGAATGGCCTGATGCGCCTGAAATTACAAGCGAAGCCGCAATCCTCGTTGATATCGATACTGATACAATCCTATACGCAAAGAATGCGACAAACTCCATGTATCCTGCCAGCACAACTAAGCTGATGACAGCCTATCTGACTCTGTCTAACACTTCTTTGGATGATATTGTCACATTTTCAAAGAACTCTATTTATAGTCTTCCAAGCGGCAGCAGCCACATTGGTATGCATATCGGAGAATCCTTAAGCGTAAGAGACTGTCTGTATGGTCTTTTACTTCCTTCTGCAAATGAAGTAGCAACAGCACTTGCTGAACATGTCAGCGGCTCTGTATCTTCCTTTGTGGATCTGATGAATAGCACTGCTGTAAGTCTTGGCTGCGTAAACACAAACTTTGCAAATGCCAATGGACTTCAGGATCCAAACCACATGACATGCGCCTACGATTTATATAGGATTATGCTAGGCTGCCTTCAGTATTCTGATTTTATCTCTATTTCATCCACACCAGCTTATTATAGAAAGGCCGATTCCATTCTAGACCGCGATATTCCTATGGGCACTACAAATAAGCTTATTAAAAAAGATTCCGACTACTACACACCGTTTGTTGTCTGTGGAAAAACTGGTTGGACCGAGGAAGCTGGACGCTGCCTAGTTACATATGCTTCAAAGGATGGACGCAATTTAATCTGCGTTACAATGGATACAGAAGATCCAAACCAATATAAGGATACCATCCAGCTTTTTAATTACGGATTTGACCATTTCAGTGTAGCAAAAGCTTCTGAGCAGGATCAGACCTACAGCACACAGGCGCTTATCTCTAACAGCCCACTTGGTCTTTCTGAGCAAAATTCCTCTTTTCTGACACTGGACAGCGCTTCACGCGTCACCGTGCCAGATACTGTTTCACTAGATGACCTGACACGCCGTCCCATTACAAATGAAGATGGCACACATATGCTCTCATATGAGCTTCATGGATATCCACTTGGAACTGCAATGATTATCAACCAGGTCGCACAGGACACAAGCGACCTATATGTGGTATCTGGTAATTCATTGTCTGACGTGCTTCAGACAAAACCTTTCCACGAAATAAAAATCTGGCTTTTTGTATGCATGCTTGCCGTCATCATTTTGATTATTCTTCTCGTTGTCTTTTTAATTCGTTATAATAAGATGAACAAAATAAAACATCCGACACGGCCAAATCACCAATATCGTATGCAGTAAACAATCAGAAAAAGGGCTGCGCATTAGCTTGTGCGCAGCCCTTTTTCTGCCGCTTTCTCCATGCGGCGTTTTTTCATCAATTCTGATTTTGCCTTAATCTTTCTGGCACCCTCTGCATCAGTCAGCTTCATTGTTTTTATCATAAAAACCTGTCCGTCACAGTGTTTTACCCTGATTTTTCCTTTTAGCCATCCATGTCTAGGACAATATGCCAAGCCAAAATACTTGCGGTTGTTATCCGAAAACCAGTTCATTCGTCTTGTGACATTTCTTCCGCATTTATAGCAGACCATTGAACTGACATTTCTTGCTTCCATTGCCTCCTCACGGCTTTGATAAAGCTGTGAGACAAACTTTGAATAACGCTCAAAAACAAGATATATCTCCTCCTGTGCATTTTTCGGAGGTCTGTAATAATCTACCGATACCATGCTCTGCCAGCTCTGCTTTTCAAGCTGACTTAACACGCAGCCTGTATAAGCTGCATCATACACAGCACGGTGAAAAGGCCATTTCTTTGGCAGTGCCAGCGTCTCAATCACACTCTCAAGAGATGCACGCGCGTGACCATCCAGACAATACAGACTGTAAAGCTTTTGAACATCATAATAAAACAGAGGGAACGCAAACGGATTTTCCATTCCAAAATAGGCAATGTTTCGCTGCAGCTCCGTCAGATCCATGTCGCCCCACGTAAAGAACACAGGATCCTTCCCACACCATTTCCAGAAGCGTTCCATCGCGTCCGGAAACGGTATGCCTTCAGCTTCTAACTGTTTCATACTAATTCCAACCACTTCCCGCACGCGGTAAAACAATTCTGTGTACACGCACGGCCGGATCAGGCAGCTAAAGCTGTCTGTCTGGTTTCCGTGCTCATCTAGGCGTACCGCGCCAATCTCAATCACCTCAAACGTAAGTCCTGGTGCTTCCCTATCACGCGTCTGTGCCTGATTCCATTCTAAATCTAATACAATTGAATTCATAAATAATAAATCTTTCTAATATATGCCTTATTATAGCCTTACAGTTAAACCTCTGCGCCTGGCACAAGCATTTCCAAGCCTTCTACTCCTTCTACTGCATCACTTATGGAGCTTGCCACATGGCGAAGCGATACAAGTCTTGAGTAAAATTTTGCGTAGCCTGGCTGAACCTCACAGCCGCGGCGTCCATAAAAGTAGCTTCTCATCATCTCCTCTGCAGCCAGTGTGATACCGTTTCCTGCGGCCTGATCCATCGCATCCAAATATAGCTCTTGATCTGTCTGTGCCGCCATTCCAAGGAGATATTCACCTACTCCATACATTCCGCAATACTCCGCACACAAAATACTTATCGTATGCTGCAGATTTTTTCTTTCCTTTTCATCTAATGTCTCAGAGAGCACCTGATGCAGCTGATTCATTTGTGCAAGAATCTCTGTTACTGCCGGCACCATTGCCTCATAAATCTTTTTTCCATTCTTCTCACTTGCAAGAAGCGGTGCAAATACAGCCATCTCAAGCATTGCTGTGCTTGTAACGTCCTCTCCTGCAATCTCTTCACACCGTTTTTTTACCTTCGTTACAGCAGCCTCATCAAAATGATTAAGATATAGTGCAGCCAGTTCTTCGAAACCATCCTCCAAAAAACCACACAATACATTTTCCATCAGCTTTGCCGTATCATTCTCTCCATTTTTTTCCATATCCAGATCAGGATGCAAAAGCGGCAGCAGTTCTTCCGTAACCATCTGCGTATTTAAAGAATCCTGTGCCTGAAGATATTTCATCACGCGTGAAAAATTCAAATACAAATATAAAAAGCTTTCAGTTAACAGCAGGTGCTTTGCTTCCAAAATATCTGGCTCGTAGCCGCTTACACTATTTTGATCTGTCACCTGTGACACAGGTGCAAACTCCCAATAAGACCGTAAATGAGGAAAATCAAGTCCCTGCTTTTCACGATACTGTGCCTGTGGCAAACGCTTCGATGCCTCACGGCGCATCTGCATCAAATTTTCACGATATTTATCTGGCTGGCCAAAACACTCTTCCTCAAAATAGTCGAGCACATCAGTGATTCGGTCATCACTGATATCAGCAGCTTCATTACTGTAAAGCCAGACAAAATCACTGACAGCGTCCTTTAGACGGTGCATAGAATGCTGTGCATGCTTATACATCACCTGATCTAGCGCAAGCTTTAGTACAACAGCCGCCTTCTCATAATTCCCCTTTGCAATCAGTCTGTTTCCCTCTTCCTGAAGTGCCCGAAAGTCCCAGTTTTCATCGTTATACTCCTCGTACCACAGATCTGTCTTACAACTGGGACAAAAATGAGGATTTCCCCAAAAATGTGTATGGCAATTCCTGCATCTTCCCATTTGTATCACTTCCTTTCTTATTTCTTCTTTACATTGAATAGTCACATTTTAGCACAAATGAATAAAAATAGCAATGCAGGCACTTTCTATTTAAAACGGATTGTGCTATTATGATGACAGTTCATATGTCAAACCATTACGATATCAATTCGATGTCAATTTTAGGAGGTAAATTATGCAATTGAAGGAAATCGAAAAGTTAGCAGCTTCCGTCATGGAAAGGGCAGTTGATGCTAAAGAGGTGGCTGGTGTCAACCTGCTTGTTTTAAAGGACAAAGCACCTGTATTGTCACTTCAGGCTGGCTACGCCGATCTGGAAAACAAGATTTTAATGGCAGACGATACTATCATGCGCCTGTACTCCATGAGTAAACCAGTTACAGCAGCCTGCATGATGATTTTAATGCAGCGCGGTCTTGTTGATTTGAATGATCCGGTATCAAAATTTATTCCGGCTTTTGCAAATCAGACTTATGTAAACGGCAATACACTTTCTCTTGTACAAAGACAGATGACCGTACATGATCTTTTATTTATGACATCTGGCCTTTCCTATGGAAGCGATTCTGCTGCTGGAAAAGCAACGTCTGATCTTTTTGCAGAGATGGATACACGTCTTTCTACAGACAATGCTATGACAACACGTGAGTTTGCTGACCGCGTTGGAAAAAATCCACTCGAATTTGAGCCATCATCTAACTTTATGTATGGCGTTTCCGCTGATATTCTTGGTGCACTGATCGAGGTGATCTCAGGAATGAGCTTTGCTGAATTTTTAAAGAAAGAGATCACAGATCCTCTTGAGATGCCAGATACAGGATTTTTCGTTCCTGCGCAAAAGCAGTCTCGTCTTTCTAAGGTTTATGCACGCACGGAAAATGGATTAACACTTTATACAGGAGATCATCTGGCAATCCTAAATGCAATGGATACCCTTCCGGCATTTCAGTCAGGCGGTGCCGGCCTTGCCTCCACATTAAAGGATTACGCAAATTTCGGCACCATGCTGCTTAACGGCGGAAGCTTTAAGGGACGCCAGATCTTAGAGCCAGAAATTGTACGTTATTTCACACAGGGAACACTGCAGCCTTGGCAGCAGGAATCACTGTCTCGCGGCTGGGGCGGTCTTGAGGGCTATAGCTATGGCAATCTTATGCGCGTTATGAAGGATCCTTCTAAGGCGATTATGTACACAACACTTGGCGAGTACGGCTGGGATGGATGGCTTGGACCTTATTTCTCCAATCACCCTGGCTGCGATATCACTTTCCTTGCTGGTATTCAGCTTACAGATGCCGGTACTACACCAACTGTAAGAAAGCTTAGAAATGTCGTTTTACCAAATCTTTTGAATAACAGGTGATGGAATCTATGGATGAACTGATTTCACAGGCTGCTGATTTTATTAGCAGCCTGCTGCCGTTTCTCAATAATATAAATATTGTCGGTCTTCTTTTATCATTTGTCTCACTAGTATTATCAGTACTTTTATGCTTTTGGGGCTATCGCCTGTTTACATGCTTTGCAGCAGGCATCGGCTTTGTAATCGGTGCCTTTCTAGGATTTTTCCTGTCTGGTCATTTTACAGATGAGCTATGGATTATTCTTTTAAGTGCACTGATTCTTGGTCTTATACTTGGCTTTTTGGCAACCAGGCTAATTCTTTTGTCCACATTTTTTGTCGTCTTTATTCTTGTTTCAGTCTTTTCATGCGGTCTTCTGGTTTCATTTGTCACATCACTTTCAAACATGATGGCCGGCATAATCAGCTTGATTCTTGGAATTGTCGCTGGTGTGATCTGTATAAAGCTGCAAAAACCTATCATAATTCTCGTCACTGCATTTTGCGGTGCACTCGGAACGGTACAAATTTTATTTCAGCTTTTAAAATTTGAACAGATCACGATCTTCTACGGTGCTTTCTTATCACTTGCTATGATTGGAAGCATTGTCCAGTTTTTAAGTACAAGGCGAGATGAGTAAAAAAAGTGCGTGTAAAAAATGATTTTTCATCTTTTACACGCGCTTTTTAATATGATAAAAGCTTTTAATCCTTTTCCAACAAATATCCTACATTTCGCACTGTGCGGATCATAGAACCTTCCTCGCCAAGCTTCTGGCGCAGCGTCTTTATATGCATATCGAGTGTACGGGACTCTCCTTCAAAATCAGTTCCCCACACACGTTCCATGATTACCTCTCTTGTTAGTACCATGCCGCAATTAGCCATAAGAAGCTTCAAAAGCTCATACTCTTTAAATGTAAGCTCACAGTTTTCTCCCTTTACCATCACGAGATGGCGCTCATCATCTAATACCAGATTTCCAACCTCAAGACGCTTTGTCTGCGCACCTGCACTGCGGCGAAGCAATGCCTTCACACGCGACAACAGCTCCATAATGCCAAATGGCTTTGTCATGTAATCATCTGCGCCTATATCAAGACCACGCACCTTATCAAGCTCTGTAGTCTTTGCTGTTACCATCATAACTGGCAAATGCTTTGTCTGCGGCATTGCTCTAAGCTTCTTTACAATTTCTAAACCATCCTCATCCGGCAGCATAACATCAAGCAAAAAAAGATCTGGCGCTTTCTTTTCCAATCTCTCGTAAAGTGCTTTTGCATCCTCAAATTCCTCAATTTCAAAACCGCCGCATTTAAGTGCATATGCCTCAATCTGACGAATATCATTGTCATCCTCTACAATAAAAACTAGTGCCATCTTATTACCATGCCTTTCCGCAAAATTTTGCTTGTCTTTTGTGCTTTTGCTATTTTACTTTGACATCATTAAGTCACTACTATACTGCTTCTTTTTTAATTCTACATCTTTTTTATGTAAAATCAAGGTAAACTTTCCAGTTCACGCGTTATGATACGAAAGCCCTTAAAATGTAACTCCCGTATGAATGCGTGAAAAGTGCGATGGTCGAAAGAAATTTGTACACTGCACAAAGCGTGTTTGGCTGTATGAGGTATTTCCATTTGTCAATGTCAAACGAACCTCTATGATATTATCTGGTTCTTCTCCTGTTCCATTCCACCGAAATGAGAGATCCTCTATCCAAAATCCCTGATAGAATTTTTCATCAAAAGTCCAGTCTGTGCCTTGTGACGAACTATCCGCCACTGGATAATAATATAGTGAAAAACGACCCTTTCCATCACCCGAAGCCTCACTTTCCATGCGCACCGGATTTCCATTTGCTGAGTAAAAGCAGATTGTTTTCCACCAATCATCACCACTTGATTCACCGCCCAGACAAAGCAGTGCTCCATCTGCACTTGCTAATGAAAGCTCTCCTTGTGCCTTATCAAGAATTGTGTCACTGACTACAATTGCTCTTGATAAAGATTCCATTCTGTAAAACGCATTCATTGCAGCAGAAACTGCAGTTGTTGCTGCCAGTAAAAACATACCAATCAGCGCAAATGTAACAATAACCTCAACAAGTGTGCTTCCGCGCCTGTTGTCTTTTATCTTCTTCACTGCTCATCACCTCCATCTAACGTGGCTGATGAATGATTTTCATATCCAGTTGTTCCATCTCCAAAGTAAAAGATTGATGCGTTTTGCCTGCTGTAGCTGCTCCATTTCGTATTTAATGTAAAGCTGCCGGCTTCTCCAGAAAAAACGCAGCTTACAGATTCCGTCTTTGTCGGACTAGTCTTGTTTTTATAATAGTCGCCTATTAGCTCCTGCTCTTCTTTTCGTATATCTACAGAGCGCGCAAGAAGATTTCCTGAAACTTTCAAAGACTTTTGAAACATCAGCATTATTATCATCAGCAGCAAAAATGCCACGATGACGCCTACTAAGCTTACACCTTTTTTATTGTTTACGCATCTTTGGCTTAGTCGTTTATACTGAATCTGCCTTCTGCCTGTCATTTTTTTAATCATATCCTGCATCACCTACCTTCGCTCTGAGCGGATCCAATAAAGAGTATCCTGCACATCCTCATTTTGATTCTCATCATCCGCTGTATAAGCAGTATAAGCATTATAAATTGTAGTAACAGAAAATGGCATATCATGATATATGCAGTGCACCGTTACATAAAGTGATGCATCCGTACAGCCATTTTCTCCCTCCTCCCAGCTAAGCTTCACCTGCGCTGACAGCTCATTTGACTGATTCAGTGCACTGCTGTCCAATGAAAATGTCTGTTCTTCACCAGATGGCCAGCTTCCTGAAATGATCTTGCTGTTGACAAATTCTAAGATAGTGCCAGCAGCCTGTGTTTTTTCCTTCTGTGAAGGTGCCACTGTTAGCTCTTTTTCCAGCTCATCTGCAAGCGATACTGCAAGTATTCTTGACTGCTCCTGATCCTTTACACGTCCCGCATTTTGTGTCATAACTGAGGAGGCCAGAAGAAGTGCAAGCGACATCATAACAAGAACTGCCATGATACACACCACAATAATCATCGCAATTCCCTCTTGTCCATTTCTTTGTCTGTGCTGTTTCATGGCAGTCTCCTTCCCCAACCTTGTATATCGGTATCTTACCACTATGAAGCATCTGCTGTCAATAGAACCACCGGGACAGGGACGTTGGTCTTTTTATTGTCCCGGTGGTTCTTCAAAATGCATCAGCCGAAATCCATTTACTGGGTTTCGGCTGTTTTATGTAGTATCAAAAATTCATATATCAAAAACATTGTAAAATCATGTTGACGAATATGTTTTGAAAAAGATATAATCATTGCTATAAAATTTATAGGGAGAAACAACAAGTATGAGTCAAGACATTATTAACAACCGTTTTTTGGAAGAATCCGTCTTTGCTATTGCCGATGGATACTGCGTAATCAATCTCAGTAAGAACATTGTACGTGGTTCTATCAAAGTAGGCAGAGTACCACGTCCATAGGAGTTACGCACCGCATGGGCG
>ENA-ORTN01000090-ORTN01000090.1-human-gut-metagenome-genome-assembly--contig:-NODE-90-length-91216-cov-9.038251_pt1 | contig 91216 bp, 86 predicted proteins | sample MGYA00242070_ERZ509189 | MGnify/ENA primary metagenome ERZ509189 (study PRJEB26280, sample SAMEA2338821) | human gut metagenome | biome: human gut; feature: human-associated habitat; material: faeces...
CAAGCCTTATAGCCTTCAGAGAAAAACCACCCTTTTTAAGGGTGGATTTTTACTTTTGAAGAAATGTTTTTTGTAAATTTGCACTTTGGATAATTTTCACAACCAAAGAATTCCCCATATTTTCCAGTTCTTTTGATTAGATTTCCACCGCATTTTGGACATTTGTTTTCTCGATTCTTTTCCTTTTGAGTTTTTATTGTTTTTGCAAATTTGATATGTTGTTTTCGTTCTTCGTGATTGGTTATATTCAATTCTTGAATTCGATTGTAATATTCGGTGGCGTTTGGCAGAATCTCATCTTGATAACTTAAAATTTTTGGTATCAAATTATTAATTGAGATGACTTGTTCTGACTTGATTTTTATTTTGGCATTGCTAGAAATGCAGACAAGTGGAATGAATTTATTTGGTTCGATTTGCAATGCTTCCTTTAATGCTTGCATATGTCCATAGTTTTGATGAATCGGATTGTTGATATAAAACTTCTTTTTTCCTACTCGAAAAGTCCAATTTTTATCGTAATCGTTTCCGATTAATGTTCCGTTGTATTGTTTTGTTTCAATGATAAAAATTCCAAATTTAGATACTACGACATGGTCGATTTGATGAGTTTGATTATTGGTACGAATCATAATATCATTTAATACTTTGTATTCTTTTGGTAATTTTTTTAATTCTCTTTTTACCCAAAATTCGCCTGCTGCACCGACAATTTTTTTATAAAAAACAACGGACAAAATCCCTAATATTATTATCGGTATCGCATAAGGCGCAAAGTATGCAAGAAATTGATTGGTTAGTTCACTCATAAAAACACCTCTTGTCCATATTATACTATTTTTTTGTTTTGGATTGATACTAATTTTACTGTCTGATTGTGGTATAATTATGACAGTTAGTAGCAACAAGAAAAGGAAGTGTTATCTATGAATGAAATTAAATGTCCAAAATGTGGAACGGTTTTTCAAATCGATGAACAAGATTATGAATCTATTGTAAAACAGGTTCGCGATCATACATTTGAAGAAGAGTTAAATGAACGGAAGGCACAATTTCAAAGAGAACTAGAAAGTGCTGTTAAACTTGCCAAAGCAGATACGGAGAAGAAACTACTAGAGCAAGTTAATCAACTGAAGATGGCAAATGCCAATTTAGAGACGCGGATACAATCTAGTGAAGAGGAAAAGAAACAGGCGGTACAACTAACAAAAGCAGCAGTAGAAAAAGAATACACGTCTAAAATCAGTGAACTAACGTTATCTAAGACAAAGTTAGAAAACGATTTAAAATTAAAAGATACAGAAAATAAATTAGCGGTGGAACAAGCCATCAGTGCCAAAGATAAAACAATCGATTCTTTGAGTAATGAGTTAAGCTTAAAAGAAAAAGAATTTCAATTAAAAGAGACTTCTATGAAAGAATCTTATGAAAGTAAGTTAAAGGATAAAGATGAGCAGATTGCATATTACAAAGATTTCAAAGCAAGACAATCTACTAAGATGATTGGCGAAAGTTTGGAGCAACATTGCAGTACGGAATTTAATAAGTTGCGTTCGTTATTTAAAAATTGCTATTTTGAAAAAGATAACGATGCAAAGACTGGTTCTAAGGGCGATTTTATTTTTAGGGCATATGCAGATGATGAACATACGAGTGAAATTGTTTCTATCATGTTTGAGATGAAGAATGAAGCAGATCAAACGGCAACTAAACACAAAAATGAAGACTTCTTTAAGGAATTGGATAAAGATAGAAAAGAGAAGAAGTGTGAATATGCTGTCTTGGTTTCTTTGCTAGAATTAGATAATGAATATTACAATGTTGGGATTGTCGACGTTTCTTATCAGTATGAAAAAATGTATGTCATCAGGCCGCAATTCTTTATTCCACTGATTACATTAATTAAAGATTTAGCATCTAAATCTTTGGAATATAAAAATGAACTAGAACTCGTCCGCAGTCAAAATATCGACATCACGCATTTTGAACAAAACATCAATACATTTAAAGATAGTTTCAGTAGAAATTATCGTCTTGCTAGTGAACGATTTGCTAAAGCGATTGAAGAAATTGATAAAACGATCGATCACTTACAAAAGACAAAAGAGCACTTGCTAAAGACAGAGGACAATTTACGTCTTGCTAACAACAAAGCACAAGATTTAACGATTAAGAAATTAACTCATAAAAATCCGACGATGGCTAAGATGTTTGATGACTTGAAAAAGAATGCTGATGATGTCTCATCTGAAGTGGAGACAGAGTCTATGGATTTAGAGGATGCTGCATAGTTATAACGTGGTAGAAAGGGATGTATTTAGATGAAACGGAAACGAACATTTTTGAAAAAAAGAACGAAAATCATTTTGGTAATCTTTATTTTGATTCTCGTATTGATTGCTGTTTTGTTCTTTTGTTTGAGTAATAGAGATTTGAAATATCAAGAATCTATTCAGATTTTGATTGGAGAAGAGTTACCGACTTTAGAAGATTATATAGACTCTGATGATTTAAAGAGGGTAGAAGATTCAGAAATTACTTGGTCAACAATGCCTTTAGAGGATGGTAAAATTTATCATGCTGGCACCTATGAAGGATACTTTTCTTTTCGTGGCAAAGAAAAAAATATTTCTGTTGTAGTTATAGATGATGTTGCACCTTCTATCGAAGGGGTTCGTGATATTACCGTTTATCAAGATGAAACGGTCGATTTGTTAAAAGATATAACGGTTACTGATAATAGTCACGATGAAGTGGAAACATCTGTTTCTGGTGATTACGATTTGTCTGCTGCTGGTGAATATGCGCTTTCTTATGTTGCTAGAGATGCTTCTGGCAATGAAGCGACAGAGAATTTTAAATTGATTGTAAAAGAAAAAGAAAAACCTACCATGGAGGTTCCTAGTTCTGGTGAATCTCAGATTGTTGGAACAACTTCGAAAGGATATACAATTGAACAAATTAACGGACTTTATTATATCGATGGTATTTTAATCGCTAACAAGAGTTATACACTTCCTAGTAGTTACAATCCGGGTGGATTATTAGATTCTTTCCAAAATGCTTTTTCTACGATGCAAAGTGCTGCTGCTAATGAAGGAATTTCTCTTTCTGTTATCAGTGGGTATCGTTCTTATTCTAGACAGAATACAATTTATAATAACTATGTGAGTCGTGATGGAAAAGCGAAAGCTGATACCTATTCGGCACGAGCAGGACACTCAGAACACCAGACTGGACTTGCTGCTGATATCAACAGTTTGTCGCAAAGTTTTAAAAACACCAAGGAAGGGCAATGGTTAAACGAACACTGTTCTGAATACGGTTTTATCATAAGGTATCCAGAAGGAAAAGAGTCGATTACCGGGTATATTTTTGAACCATGGCATATTCGCTATGTTGGGAAAGAGTTAGCAAGTGCTTTATATAATAATGGTGACTGGATTACATTAGAAGAGTACTTTGGAATTACCAGTCAATATTCGTGAGGTAGTTATGGAACGAAAGATTGGACGGAACGAAATAGCAGTATTTATTTTAAATTCAAATCAGGAATTATTGTTGCAAAAGCGAAGTGCAAATAAAAAACATTATCCTAATTGTTGGGCTTTGTGCACTGGTCATGTGGAACCAGGCGAGAGTCTTTCAGATGCTGCTTTGCGTGAGATGAAAGAAGAATTAGGAATTATTGTCAATTTATCTGAACTTCATTCTTTTGCAAATGGAAAATTTGATATTCATGAGGATGAATGGCAAGGTACATATTTTTATTATACATTTTGTAATTTTAATGAATCGGATTTTATATTACAGACAGATGAGTTATCTGAAGTAAGGTGGGTTCCTATTGATTGGTTAATTGAACAAATCTTGAAGCAAGATTCAACAATGGTAACGTTAAGGAATAAGATTCCGATGTTAAAATATTTGAAAGAAAATATTTTATTCTGTGAAATTAAGAATTAATTATTGTTTTTAGTGGCTTTTTTTCTAATATAATGATATTCTTAAGATAAGAAAGTAGGGATAATATGATATACGATTTAGATGTAAAAGGAATGCGGAAAATGATTCGTAAATTTTCTCGTACTGCTTATGGTAGAACTGTTTTTACTCTTGCATATGCAGCATTTTTCTTCTTTTTGATTTTGACCGTTTTGTTCTTATTTGGAATGCTTTTTGGTAGTTGTTTGGGTGTAAACTATTATACACTTAATACATTAATGTGGATTTTAGGTTGTTGTTTTGCTGCTTTTCTTTCCTTTTTAATTGGAAGTGCTTACTATTATAAAGAACTTCGTATTTACGTTAAAAATTTGGACGAGTAATTTTAAATGTTTCTCATCATAAGATTTAGTGGGTGTATTTATGTTAAAAAAATGGTTTATTCCAAATTATCAGAATGTAGAATCTGCTAGTGTTCGTAATCGCTATGGTACAGTGGCATCTTTCTTTGGTATTTTTACTAATATTCTTTTGGGTGTCATGAAACTCATTATTGGGTTTCTTTCTAACAGTGTTACGATTTTAGCCGATGCCACGAACAATTTGTCTGATATGATTGCATCGATTATTACGTTGGTAGGATTTCGTTTTTCGGCTAAACGTCCTAGTAAGGAGCACCCGTACGGATATGCACGGTACGAATACATTGCCAATTTATTTGTTTCGTTATTTATCTTTTTCATTGGTCTTTTTTTTGCCAAAGAGTCATTTGAAAAGATTTTACATCCATCATCTTTGACAATCGATTTGGTCACATATTTAGTTTTGATTGTTGCGGTTTTTGTTAAAGGAATTCAGATGATGGTTTACTTAGATTTTGGTAGGCGAATTGATTCCGATACGTTAAAGGCTACGGCAATGGATAGTAGAAACGATATGCTTTCTACACTTGCTATTTTACTTTCGATGATTGTCATGCAAGTGTTCCATATTAATATTGATGGTTATACGGCACTTTTGATTTCATTCTTTGTGATTTATAGTGCCATCAGTTTGTTACAAAAAGCACTTGATCCTTTGATTGGAGAACGACCATCCGAAGAGTTAGTGGAACGATTACAAAAGAAGTTGAAAACGTATCCAGAAGTGTTGGGAATTCACGATTTGGTCATTCACAATTATGGTGTTTCATTTAATTTTGTCAGTGTGCATGTAGAGTTGGATGCCAAGATGAGTTTTATGGAATCCCATCAGATTGCAGATCAAATTGAAGATGATTTTTATAGAGAGTTTGGTATCAATATTGCCGTTCATACGGACCCGGTGGAAATCGATAATCCAGTTGTCATAGAGTTGAAGGAAAAAGTACTAGATGCTTTAAAGAAATACGATGCCAATTTAGAAGTTCACGATTTTCGGATTGTCGAGAAAAAAGGTGCGATTCAAGTGTTGTTTGATTTGGTAGAACCTTTTGAAAAAAATTATGCTGAGGATGAACTGATTTCTTACTTATCTAAGCACGTTCCAAAGAAGGGAAAAGACCTTCAATATTCTATTAAAGTAGATCATATGTTGACGTAAGGAAGATTGTCTTCCTTTTTTAATTGGTTTCTGTTATAATTACTGTTAGTTTTGAGGTGATATGACATGCGATTAAAAAATTTAACGTTGTCGTTTGGAACTCAACCAATCTTTGATCATATCGATTTATATATTCCAGAGAAGGAACATATCGGTTTGGTTGGTGTGAATGGGGCCGGCAAAAGTACATTTTTTAAATTACTCACGAAAGAGTTAACGCCTGACGATGGTGAGATTATTTTGGAATCTAAAAAGAAAATTGCCTTATTGCCGCAGGTGATTACCGATGAAATTCCATCACTCGACATGACTGTGTTTGAGTTTTTGGAATCTGGAAGACCGATTGAACAGTTAGAGAAAAAGTTACAAAGTACATACGAAGAGTTGGCTGAACACCCAGAAAAAGAAAAGATTTTGTATCAAAAAATCAATCGAATTCAAAGTGATCTGGAGTATTACGAACAGTATAAGGCAGATACAATTTTATTAAAAATTATCGATGGCATGCATATCGATGGCGATATGTTAGACGAGCCGCTTAAAAATTTATCTGGAGGACAGAAGTCTACGGTGGCATTTGCTAGACTACTGTACTCTAAACCAGAAATTATTTTGTTAGATGAACCGACAAACCACTTGGATTTGATGACGAAAGATTATGTCGTTCAGTTTTTAAAATCTTATTCAGGTACGATTTTTATCATTTCACACGATACAGAGTTTTTGAATCAAGTTGCAACGACCATTTTATTTTTAGATAAACGAACTCATAAAATGGAATTGTACCCAGGAAATTACGATCGCTTTTTAAAACTTCATGCCGAACACGAAAAGAATTTGCTATTTCAAGCAAAGATTGAAGAACGGGAAGAGAATAAGTTACGAGCAATTGTTCAAAAGTATGAACATGGAAATGGCAAACGGAAAAAGATGGCGCAAGATAGAGAAAAGAAACTGGCAAAATTATTAGAGAACAAGATAGAAGTTCCGCCTTCTATGCGACAAGTTACATTCCAGATGGATGTAAAAAGAGAAAGTGGTATGACACCTGTCCGAGTTGAAAAGTTATGTTTTAAATACGACAAAACGAAACCGAAGGGAATCATTAATAAACTTTCTTTTAGTTTACATAAAGGCGAAAAGTTTTTGATTGTAGGCGAAAACGGTGTTGGAAAAAGTACGTTATTAAAACTGATTGTCGGAATTTTAAAACCAGATTTTGGTACGATTGAAATTGGTAATCACACCGATATTGGCTACTATGCTCAGGAACATGAATTGCTAGATAAAACGACGACGATTTTCGATAATTTTCACGATACCGATTTAAATGATAAAGAGATTCGTTCTGCATTGGGAAGATTTTTATTTTCAGGGGATGAAGTATTCAAGAACGTTTCCATTTTATCGCCTGGAGAACAGTCACGGGTCGCTCTTGCTAAGTTGTCTGTCTCTGGTGCTAATTTTTTGATTTTAGATGAACCTACAAACCACTTGGATCCGGATACACAAAAGATTATTTCTAAAGCGTTCCAAAGTTTTGAAGGAACGATGTTAGTAGTAAGTCACAATCCTGAGTTTGTTCACGATTTAGGAATTGGTCGAATTTTACTATTACCGGAAGGAAAAATTGTTCCTTACGATGAAGAAATTGTCAAACATTATCATACACTTAATACCAAGCACTTTAAAAACCGTCAAAATCCTCTATGATTTTGGCGCTTTTTGATGTATAATAGGTCTACTTTTTATAAATGGGGGATCATTATGGGAAAAAAAGAAAAAAAAGAGAAAAAGGAAAAAATAAAACGTTTTTCAGCTAAAAAAAGCATAATTGATGGAAAAGAAGTATTTCTTCAAAATAGTTTAATTTCAGATACTTATTTGTCGCTTGCTGAATTAAAAGAAAAATGTTGGGAACAAATGTTAGAACATTCTTTTTCTTATTTACCGTATGATGATAAGGATTCGAAGCATTACAGTGGTTATCAATTGACGATTGGAAGTCATAAGTATTTAGTTGATCCTTTGTTCTATCCAGAAATCCACACGTTCTTTTTAACTGCTGGTCGAATTTATTCACAGTATCAAGATTTGGACCCGATTGAAGATGTTCCTGAAGAAGAAAAGAAAATTTTCTTTCAAGCATTACAAAATGTTCTTCCTAATCTTGCAGAAAAAGAAGCATTGCGCCTTTCTTTTTCACCAAATGATAGCGAATATAATGAATTCAAAATTATGAATGGACAATTTTGTATGAATCTTTTGTCTGTGCTTTGTATGTTTGGCGCTTTTTTCATCACTGTTCCTATGATTGATGTGATTGGTTGGGGCATGATTCCCATTGAAATTTTTTCTGCAGCGATTCCACTTGCTGCCAAAGATGTTTGGTATCGCAAAAATTATGAGAAGGCCACAAAAAAATACCAAGTATTTTTAGAGCAAAATAATGTTTCTCTAGAAAATGAAAATAATTCCAAATCGGATGAAACGATTTTAGAAGATACGTTATCTCAAGAAGATAAGCTTATGATTTCTCCAACTGTTACTTCTTTTGAAGAAGTTTATGATTTTATCAAAGCGTTGCCATCTTCTTCTCAAAAAAATGCCTTTTCATTACAATTAAAGGATTTAATGGATCGGTATTTAAATGCAGATGATATGATTGAAAAATTGCCGACTGAATTAGAACGAAGTCAACAGCGGAATAAAGTTGATGCTGTATTTCAAAATCAATTATTATTCCTTCGTCAAGATGTGGTTAATTATCAACATCAATCAGAAGAAAATTTGACATCGATTCAAAGATTGAAAAATTTACGGAACGAATTACAAACTAGTTCTTTTCAAGATGATGATGTTGCTCTTACATTAGAAGAAGTTTTATCTTCTGATGAGCCTTTTGGCACGTCTTCTGAAAAGGTTGTTAAAATAGGAGCCAAGGTACCAATCCACAAGAAAAAATAGAAAAGGGGAATGAGCATGAAAACAGATGCTGTAACTCTCTCATTAGAAGAAATTTTAGAAAAAGATAATCATCAAAAAAACTTTATGAATATGAGTGTAAATGAACTTAAAGAAAATATTTGGTTCACTCTTTTAAAACATGGCTTTGAGTGTAATAAGTCCGATAATTCTTCTTATTTATTACAAATAGGAAATTATTTTTGCAATATAACAAAAGAGGACTCTCCAGAATTTTATCAATTCTTTTTAGATGCAAATGATATTTGGTATGCATATCGTAACTCTCTTGATTTTCCACAAGGATTAAATTTAGATGAAGTTTCTATTTTTTTAAAAGCATATCAAAACTATCTTGTTGAGGATTCAAAAAGAGAGGTTACGCAAAAATTTTATCATTTCAAAAAAGATTATATTGCTAGTGATGTTACTGACAAAATTTTTAGTTTACGTCGTTCACTTATTTTTGCGCCTATTAATATTGCTCTTTTGGTATTACTTGGTCTTATGGGTATCAATTTACCTGTTCTTTTGAATGTTTCTATTTGTGTTGCTACAACTTATTTATCACCGTTTTATTTTGATAAACCAATGATTTGGCTCCAATCCAAATTACTTTTGAAGAAACGAAATGAAGCTTTTCAACAAAAAGTACAACAAGTTGAGCAGTATAAAAATTCTCTTTCTGCATCTAAGGAAAGAACAGATGCGGATAAAATGATGGAATTTGATCTTTGCTTGGAAAGATTTCACGTTTTAATTGAAAAAATTCAAACTTTACCGGAAAATTATCAAATGCAATATGCACAAACGTTAAATCAAATATTAAAACAATATCGTACGGAATGGACGAGGATTCAACCGTTTTTAAATCAATCATCTAAAAACGAAAAGTTTGAAAAAATGGAATCTACTTATAATATACGATTATCGATGTTAGAAACAGAAATTGATGCTTTACAGTCTGCATTTGATGACTATAATAGGCAGGCAAAAAAATTAGATGATGTACAATTAACGTTAGATGAAATATTAAGTAGCAATGAAGAAGATTCTTATGAACCAGTTTTATCTTTAAAAAAAGAAAAGAATCCGTTTCAAACAAAACCGAAATTATAAAATGTGAGGGATTATTATGAGTCAGGAATTTGACGAGGGAAGACACAAGTTTGAAGCTATCTACGGTAAAGATGGAACTTTATTATTTAATAATTTATTTGAAAAAAGACAGTTATCGTTTGAAGAATTTAAAAAAAGTTGTTGGAGTTTAATTTTGACAGACCATTTTCACTATGCTGAGTTTGAAGACTCTGGTCTTATGATGCTGGAATTAGGAGAAACTCAGTTTCAGATTGATCCAATCAATCATCCTTCGATTCATCAATTTTTTTTAAATGCATGTGAGATTATGGAAAATTATCCCAATTCTCTTTCTTTTGAAAAAATAAATCCGGAAGAATTGAATCTTTTTTTAGAAGTTTATCAAAAAAAGAAAAATGAAATTGCCAAGCGCAAAGCAAAAGAAAAAGTGTATCGATTAGAAGAAAATTCTTCAGCAAAAAATCTAGAAGTTAAATATCAAAAAACAAGATTATTTTTATTTTTGGTGTCAGTAGTTATAAATCACTTTATTGATAAAACTTTATTAGCTTTTAGCTTAGAACCTGTTGTTGCTTTTTTCGTTGCTGCAGGAATTTGTATACCAATTGCTTTTCTAGATCAAATTCAAGTTTTATTTTCAACGCAAATAGAAAAGAAAAAAATAACAGCTGATTTTAATAAAGTAATGAAATATTATAAATTGTATTGTGATGCCAAAGAAGCAGAATTTATTAATCAAAATGGTAAGGATAAATCTTCTAGAGATATTTTTGTTTCAGAATTTCGAAAAAGTATGGAAGAACTAATATTACAAGTTTCTAGATTAGAACCAAATAAAAGAAAAAATTATGTTCATGAATTGGAACAGTTAAATACATTTTATTTTGAACGATTGAAACAAATTCGAACGGAATCAGGTAACGAAAATGCGGATGAATTAAATTTATTTTCTTTTATACAAAGTAGGTTTTATGAAATGGATTTAAAGATTCAAAACGATTTAGCAAAACAAGAAAACATTCAAACTTTAGACGAGCAGCAATCTTCTGTAACAGAATTATTAGGAAAAGTTGCAAGTGTGAATGATGAACTTACTTTAGATATTAATCCACCGACTTTAGATGGTGGACCGAAACTAATTAAAAAATTGTAAAAAGAATCGTGCGATTCTTTTTTTCTTACATAATTTTACATAAAGAAGGGATGAATGATTTTCTGGTTTTATGCTATAATGTTTAATGGGAGTTGATTACATGCAAAAATTCTTCAAGAGATTAGCAGCATATGTTATAGATATTTTAATTATTAACATTTTGGCAACACTAGTTGCAAGTATTTCTTTTATTAATCCACAGTATGCAAATTATACGACAGACTATGACACTTATTTAGCTTTATATAAACAAAGATCTAGTGTTTTGACGGATATTGATAAAGCATACGAAGACAAAAGTATTTCTAGTGAAGAGTTGGATAATTTAAAGAATGATTATTCTTATTTTCAAACAGAATTAGATGCTTTAAAAGATAAAACAGAAGTAACGCAAGAAGAAATTGATTCGTTAAAGGAAAATATTTCAAATTCTTATACCAATCAATTTTATGATATTAATTATCGTTTAGAAAAAAATTCTGTAATTGCTGATATTATTTCAATTGTTATGATTATCATTTATGTTGGTATTTTGCCAATCTTTACAAATGGTCAAACAGTTGGAAAACGTTTGTTACGTTTGAAAGTGGTTACTAAAGATGAAAAAGAGGCTAGTTTTGTTCAACATACGGTACGAGGACTCATTTTATATCAATCCATATTCACTATTTTACAAATGATTTTTGTAGGAACACTTTCTGTTGATCATTACTATACAGCACTTGACTTTGTGACGATTGCTAGAGATTTGGTTACTTACATTATCTTATTCATGGTTATGGTCAGAGTCGACGGTCGTGGCTTACATGATTTTATTGCTGGTACTAAAGTTGTGATGTTAGATAAAGAAGGTAATATTTTACCAGATGAAGTATATGCTCCACTTGAAAAAGATGTAGATGATTCAAAAGAAACAAAGAAATCTTCTAAAAAAACTTTGAAAGAAGAAGTACAAGAAGCAGAAGTAGAAGAGGTTAAACCTAAAAAATCTAGTTCTACGAGCAAGAAAAAACAAAAGAGTAGTAAACAAAGGAAGAGTCAAAATGATGAATAAAATTCGTCTTGCACTCTACCGTTTCTTTATGGGTCGAAATGGGGCGGATGACTTGTATCGTGCGTCCTTTCTTTTCTATTTAATTCTCTTTGTTATCAGTTTGTTTGTACGCTCGACCGTTCTAAATGTCATTTTATTAATCCTAGCCATTTGGATTGTATTTCGGGCATTATCCAAAAATATTCCTGCTAGAAGAAGAGAGAACAAGGCCTATTTAAAAGTGAAAAATCGAATTTCTAGGTTTTTCGATATGGTGGGAAGAAGATTTCGTGACCGGGATTCTCATTTTTATAAAAGATGCCCACATTGTCATGAGATGTTACGATTACCATTAAAAAAGGGCACTCATACTTGTAAGTGTCCTCGCTGTAAAACTAGATTTACTGTAAAATGTAGGAGAAACGCAAAAGCGGTTTTAGTCCGTTAGAAAGGGAGTTGTTATAGCTCCCTTTCTTTGTTTTCTAAATCTTTATCGACTAGTAATTCGTGAATTTCTTCTTCTTCGTTGTTTAGGTAAACTTCTTCGATACGATCGACACGACAACGTTCAGAAAGAAGAATGGCATTGACTTTGTTTGCAGCATCTTCTAAATCATCGTTTGTTACGACATAGTTGTATTTGGTAACTTCGTTGATTTCTTGATAAGCACGACGGAATCGTTTTAAGATTTTATCTCTATCTTCTGTTTTTCTGTTGACTAATCGTTTTCTAAGTTCTGCCATGCTAGGTGGCAAGATAAATATGAAGATGGCATCTGGCACCAGTTCTTTTACTTTTAATGCACCCTGAATTTCGATTACCAAAATGACATCGATACCAGCATCTAGTTTTTCATTAATTTTATCTTTTGGAGTACCATAGTAGTGGTCATTATATTTTGCATATTCTAGGAATACATCATCTTTGATTCGTCTTTTGAATTCAGCTTCAGTGATAAAGAAGTAGTCACGACCTTCTTCTTCTCCTTTTCTGATGGCACGACTCGTCATGGAGATGGATATCCAGATATTTTTATTTTTCTTTAATACTTCTCTTACAATCGTATCTTTGCCAGCTCCAGATGGGCCACTGATTACGATTAAATTTCCTTTTTCACGGGTTTTAATAATTTTACTCATACGTCCTCCTTTATATTTTCTAGTATTATAGCACATTTTGGGACTTTAACAAAGAATTATTTTGTGGTATAATAAATGGGCTAGTGAGGGGATATAAGGTTACGAGCTATCCCGGGTGATTACTTACACGTCTTTTGGCGGAGTCACTTGCAGATAAAATAGAATAGGAGCGAAAAATAAAAAAATGAAATTATTATCATCTGATGTTGTAGAACTTGAGCATGAGTATAAGCATTTATCTGAAGTAGTGAAAAGTGTAAAGGAAAATAGTGAAGATATTTTAGATTATTTAAATTCTAGTGAACCAAGTAGTACATTCTTTAGTTTCTTTGATGCTGAAAATCAAGAAGAACGGAATTCGAATTTTGTCCAACTAGTTTATTGGTATCAAAAAACTTTAAGAGATATTGTAAAAAACTTGGGCAATGATACTTTTACAGGCCGAGAAAAGATGTTTAATTTTTTGGAGTATTTAAGACTTACTTGTTGTAATGAAAATTATCAAATTAACGAAAGTGATTTTGCTGATGTCAGTTTGATTCCGGAACTTAGTTACAGTCGAATGAATGCGGCACTTTTAGGAAAAGGTGTTTGTAGTGCACAATCTAAATTTTTGAAGGATTTAATTACGTATTCGAAGGCTTTGCCATATGGCCGGGTTACCACTCAAACAATTTTTGTACCGAAGGGATTACATGATATTGTTGTGTTAAATAGTGAAGATGAAAATCGTGCGATTACGTTAGATCCACAGAATTATGTTGGAAGTGTAAGTAGTGTCAAACGTGGTTTCGATTGTAAAAAACGGTTGTTAGACGATTCTTTTGAAGGAAAAGGATTTCGGACTACTAAGAAAGATTTGTTAAAAGCAAGAGAGACTGTTTTGGATTACTGTGTACGAAAGTACGGTATCGATAAACTTGCTCATCGGGATTTTCAAGGTGCTAGTCCAGAGGAACAAATCGAAAAAATTGAACGATTTATTTCATCTTATACGACGAATTGCAAACATCCATTGAATTTTGATACCATTTCTGTACAAGGACATGAATTTGAAGTTGGTAAGTTCTTTGAAATGGCTTGTCATGCTTGTGGCATTCCTTATGAGTTGGAAGTTCCATCTAAGGAAGATCGTGCTCATACAGTCATTGTTCTTCCTACTATGAATCGTAAAATTGACTTTACGCAAAAGCCAAAATTAGCTACTTCTACAAAAGAAAACGGACCAATTTATGTAAAAACTCCAGTTCAAGATTAAAAAGTATATTTGAAATATACTTTTTTTGTGCATTCTAATAAGGAAAGTTGTTTGATAGTTCGCAATTTATGATATAATTTTGATAGATAATAGGATGTGATTATTATGGCTATTGATATTCAAGCAATTTTAAGAAAAGTTGTTGCAGAGAGAAACGATGCGGATCGTCAAATTGAGATTAAAGATGTGCCAAAAGAGGAACCTGTTCAGGTTGAAGTTCCTGTTGAAGTACAACAAGCGAAGGTCGATAACCAAAAACCGAAAGATGAGGTTGGAGTTGTCCCGATTATTGAACCTGAAAAAGCGGATACGATTCCGGCGGTTCCGTTTCCTCCAGATCCGGAACCTGAGCCAGGAAAGTTCAGTATGTTGCGTAGCTTTGGTGAAAACTATTGTCAAAAGACATATATTACGAATCCAGCTATTGGTAGAGATGAAGAATTGCAAAAATTGATTTTGGTTTTGTTGACACCGGAAAAATCTGCCATTTTAACTGGTAAACCTGGTATTGGTAAAACGGCTATTATCGAAGGATTGGCTTACCGTATTGAACAGGGAAATGTTCCAGATGCTTTAAAAGGATTCAGTGTCATTAACGTTAAGACAGCATCTTTACTAGGAAGTTTACCAAATGGAGAATCACGGTTACAACTTTTGATTGACGAGTTAAAAGAACGTGAAAAGACGATTTTGTTTATCGATGAAATTCATATGTTGATTGGTGCTACAGCGGAGTCTTCCGTTGACTTTGCTAATATCTTCAAGGAAGGGTTAGGTCGTGGTACGATTAAAGTAGTTGGTGCAACGACGACAGAAGAGTACGAGCGTTACATCTTACGAGATAAAGCGTTCACAAGACGTTTTCAAAGAATCGAAGTAGCAGAACCTACTAGATTACAGACGATTCGAATTATGATGGGAACGTTACCAAAGATCGAGAAGCAGACTGGTGCTAAATTAAAGTACTCTTATTACATGCAGACGGCGATTATGACGTTCTACGTCGATTTGACAAGTGAATACCGTCGTGTGTATGAACTGGGTTCTAGATATCCAGATTGTAGTTTGACGATTTTAAAACAGGCGTTTTCTTATGCGGTATTCGATAACCGCAAAGAAGTCAATATTTTGGATGTGCGGAAGTCGATTGAAAACTCGAAAGGTGTTTATCCTGACGTTATCAGAAAAGAATTACCGAGATTCGATAAGACGTTTGCGTCTCTAATAGCAGAAGAGGGAGGTCTCCATTAGACTCCCTCTTCTTTGTATATATCACATAATTCTTTGAATCTCGCAAAGTGGACGATTTCTCTTTGCCGTAAGAACAGTAATGGCTCTATGACATCTTGATCTGTCGTCAAATCGATTAAGTTTTCATAGACTGCACGTGCTTTTTGTTCTGCGGCCATGTCTTCTGTTAGGTTGGCTAACCAGTCTCCGGTATCGGCAAAATAAGTAGAAGTATGGACGTATCCGTTGGCATCGGTTGGAAATAGACTTAGGCCATGTTCGGTGTAGTTTCCTTCTAGACCAGCTTCTTTGATTTCTTCTATCGTAGCACCTTGCATCAGTTGTGTAACCATCGCTTGAATCATTTCGATGTGACCAAGTTCTTCAGTAGCGATATCAGTCAGTAATGCAACACCACGGTTATCTGGCATGTTGAATCTTTGATTTAGATAACGAATGGCAGCACTTAACTCCCCGTTTGGGCCACCATACTGAGTAATCAAGTACTTTGCCATTCGTAGATCTTTGCTTTTAATATTTACGGGATATTGTAATCTCTTTTGATAACTAAACATTTTTATCCTCCCATGGAAAATTAATTGATGTCCATGCCCAAGGGACCACTTTGAGGATGTCACTCGTGATAGTGATTGGACCATACCTTCTTTCATATTCCATTAAAGCCTTGTTAGACTCTTCTCGGTATTCGTTAAATAGGCGAATCATCGCTTCGTCTTCTGGATGAACATCTAAGTAAAGATTTAATTCATGTGCAGCAAATTGAAGTTGGGCTAGGTTTAGTAAGTACTGTTCTTGTTCTGTTTTAGGTTCTAGATTTTTCGGTACATAATTTTTGTACGGGTCATATAAATCTCTAAATAGATTTCCTTTATTAAATCCTTCATACGGACTAAATAAATTTTGATTCATAAATCCTCCTTCATTTTACTTTATGTCAAAATTACTAGTTGGAATAGGCGAACGTGTAGAAAACGCAAAAAAGTCTTGCAAAATGTGCAATTTATTGATAGAATATTAATGTATTTTGAAATGGCGGTATTGGTGAAGTGGTTAACACGCCGGATTGTGGCTCCGGTATGCAAGGGTTCGATCCCCTTATTCCGCCCCATTGTGAAATCTGCTCGAACTTTTCGAGTTAAGATAAATAACTAATCCAAATTTGGGTTAGTTTTTTGTTGTTAAAAACTATCCTATTTTTAAAAGAAAGGATGGAAACAATGGTAAATATTATTAAAGAAGAAATTTTGTTAGAAGAATCATTAAGGAAAAAAATTGAGTTTATATGTGATTTTACTAATAATAAACCTATTATTATAAATGGTAGTATTAGAAAAATTGATCGAACTAATTTAACTTATATTGAGCCACATAGAATAATAATTAATAACATAACATTTTTAGTGTTTAATTATTCTAATGAAATATTTATTGAAAATTTATCTAATAAAATAAAATTATCAGAACTAGAAGATTATTTAAAAACTATCTAAATACTATTTATTCTATAATCAGGGAATTGACAAATCATAAAAAAGTGATATTATAAGTATCCAATGAAAGAGGTATGCTCTAGAAATGGAGGTACATCTATGAAGAATAAACACAATTTATCGAATATTTATAATATTAAATTAATTGAGGTGTCAGTAGTATTTAGACTTAATTAAATACTATTGTCTCCTCTTTTTTTGTAAAAGGAGTTGAAGTATATGAATAATGAGAAGAAAGTTGCAGGATTATATATCCGAGTTAGTACTGAAGATCAAGCTCGTGAGGGATTTAGTTTACCAGAGCAAGAAAAAAGATTAAGGGCTATGTGTGAGTATAAAGGTTATGAAATATATAAACTTTATAAAGATGCTGGTATAAGTGCTAAAGATATGAATAGACCTGCATTTGAAGAATTATTACAAGATATTAGAGAAAAGAAATGTAATACTATTGTAGTATTAAAACTAGATAGATTAACTCGTTCAGTATATGATATGGAATTTATAATGAAGTTCCTAGAAGAAAATGATGCATATTTAGATTGTGCTAATGAAGAAATAAATACAACTAATTCAAGTGGTAAAATGGTTGCTAGACTTTTAACAACTGTTTCACAAAATGAAATAGAAAGGACAAGTGAAAGAACTAAATTTGGTTTAGCTGGAGCAATAAAAGAAGGACATATTCCAGGAAAAAATCCATTAGGTTATAAAAGAGATGGTAAAAAGTTAGTAATTGATCCATTAACAAAAGATATAGTTAAAAGAATATATGATTTATATTTTGAAGGAAAAAGTTATTCTAATATTGCTACTATCTTTAATCAAGAAGAAGTATTAGGAAAAACAAATTGGCGAGATACAGGAATACTTCGTATTATTTCAAATGAAATTTATAAAGGTGATTTTGTATCTGGTAAAATATTTAATAAACCTGTTTATTATGAAAATGTAGTTGAACCTATTATATCAAAAGAACTATGGGAAAATTGCCAAGTTCAAAAGAAGAAAAATCAAAAGAGTTATATGAGAACTCAAACTTATATCTTCTTACAAAAATTAAAATGCCCTAAATGTGGAAGAATACTTGCTGGTGGTGCTAGTCATAAATTAAAATCAGATAAATGGTATTTCTATTATAGATGTGAGGATTGTAAAAACAATATAAAAGAAGATACTATTGAAGATTCTGTTAAAACATTACTAGCTGATATATTAGAATACGATAATGTAGTTAATGAATTCTTTTTACCAGTATTAAAATCTAAACTAAATAATCCAAAGGAACAATATGAAAAAGAACTCAAAAGTTTAAATAATAAAAAAGAAAGAATTAGAAAAGCATACATTGATTCAGTATTTACTGAAGAAGAATATAAACAGGAGTCTAAAACTATAGATAGTCAAATAGAATTTGTTAATTCTAAACTATTAGAAAATTCACAAGCAGAACAATTAAACTTTACTACTGAAGATATATTACTAAAAAGAGATATGGATTTTATCAATAAAGTTAAATTGCCAATATCTTATTATGCTTTTAATGAAAACTGGGATTTACTAGATAGAGATACTAAAGCAGATATAGTTATGAGATATATCGATGATATAGAATTAGAATTAAAACATAATAAATATGAAGTTAAACAAATTAACTTTAGAAGTACCTTTTACAACGATTTTGAAGATTTATATAAGAAAGGTTATATTGATAAGAAAAGACCGCTTACATACGATATAAATGGTGCTTGCGTGGATACTAATATAAGATATAGTGAATACTTACCTATTAAAGATATAATGCAATACTTATATAGGTTAAATGAATATTATGAAGTTAATTTTTATAAAGGAACTTATTATAAAGGAACTGAAAAATTAGATATAGGACCACTTCAAATAAATGAAGTTCCTATAAGAGTATTCCCATTACAAGATAATAGTAATGGAGATAAGAATTGGTTATCAATGGGAATGTTTGCTACAAAGAATAACCCAAATGATATAAAGGTAAACATTAGAGATGTATTTGAAACAATACCTGATAATGTTACCGAAGAAGATTTTTAAAATGCGTGGCACGTTTTGTTTACTAAGTAAATGAAAGTGGCGATAGCAATTTAAAAATTAATACTTTATGTAGTTTTAACTATTTACGAAGTTTATAGTTATTACGAAATAAAGTAAACGGTTTCTAAGGTGGTAAACCTTAGCTTCCATATCTTGTTTTTGACAAGATATATAGGAAGTTATGAATAATGACAAAGCCACTTTCGTGCCATTTTCAATATTCATAAGATAAGGAGGTGCAATCTATATGGAATTATCTTATTCGCTACATTTAGGTAATGATAAAAACAAATCTATTAAAGCAAGACAAGAAGCAAAGAATACTCCATCAGGTACTACATCAAAGAATAATAATGCTATTCAAAATGTTAAGCAATTAGGAAAAGTTAATCATCATAACTTAAGACAATATGATAATAATCAAGAACTAATTAAAACAATTAAAGGTTCTAATGATATTGTTAAAGATGTTAAAGAATTATATTTGGATTTATTTGATGAAGCAAGATTAGAATACAATAATAAACAAACAAGAGATGATAGAAAAATAGATAATTACTTTAATAAGATTAGTAATGATACAAAACATGATCTTGCTTGTGAGATTGTTATTGAACTTGGAAATATGGAATATTGGGATGAGAAAAGTTTAGAATATAAATATCAAATGACTGGAGTTTTTGAACAACAACTTGAAGATTTAAAAGAAATAGTTCCAGACTTTTATATAGCAAATGCTACTATACATTTTGATGAACATTCTCCTCATATGCATATAGTTGGAGTTCCAGTAAAAGAAAATTGTAAAACAGGTTTATCAAGACAAGTTGGTAAAACTTCTATTTTCACAAAAGAATCATTAGTAGTTATTCAAGATAAAATGAGAGAAAGATGTATTGATGAATTTAATATTGCTTATGGTATGGATTCTAAATTAAAAGAAAAACAAAAAGGTAAAAATAGAGATATTACATCATACGAAAGAAAACTCTTTAACGAAAGAGTTAAATGTCTTAAACAAGAAATATCTAATCTTCAAAATGAAGTATCTGATTTAGAAGATAATAAAGAATCTATCAATAAACAAATAACTAAACTTAACAAAGATAAAGACGATATAAATGATGAAATTGATAAAAAGAAAAAACTTAATAACAAAATTGTTATCAAATCTAAAAAACAACTATTAGATGAAAATAAAAAATTAAAAGAAGAAAACGATGATTTGAAAAGATTAAATTATCAATACGAAAACAGATATAATGATTTAAAAGAAAAAACGGATTATCTTATTTATCACTTAAATAAAATAATTAAAAAATTACCAGAGTTTATTCAAGAATTAATTGATAGATTATTTAATTACAATAATATTAATATTAAATTTTTTAAACAGCAATATGATCCAGAAGTTAAGAAAAGAGAACAAAAAGAAATGGAATCAAGGAAAAGATTTAACTTATTCAATAAAAAGGAAATTGAAAAAGCAACTAAGCATATTAATGGTGAAATGGATGAAGTTGCAGAAGAATTTTATAAAACAAAGAAAGACAAAGAAAAAGACGATGGTTTATCACTTTAAGCTATCGTCTTAATTTGTTGAAGTAATATATTCCATATTGATTAATCTTGCTAATTCGGAAAAATTCATATCTTCAACTTCTTCGTATTTATTATCATCAAATCCAACTGATAATACATAAACAAAATTATCAAAAGAATAAATAACCTCTTTGCCAAACTTAATGTTTTCTTCAATATTATCTGCTTTTGTTAACAAGCAAATTTGTTGAAATCCTTTATCAATAATTCTAGTATTACCATCTGGGTGTGCTTTTTGAAAATGTTGACTTGGAGTAAGTGCAATCAGATTTTCAACAAAACCACTAATTTCTTGAAATTCATTTTCAGGGAAAATATGATGCATATTGATTGCATGTCCCACAGCCAATTCATCTTTTACTTCTGATAATCCATTATTAAATGCATCATTAAATGCTCTTAATAACTTTTTAGCTTTAGCTGATTGATATTTAATTAAATTAGCATTTGGTTTATCGACTAATGATTCATAGTATTCACCACGAGTCATTTCCTTTGGTTTATTTACATAGATATCTCTAAAATTATTCCTGTTATACATTAGCATATCTTTAGTTATTTTCCCTTTTGACATTCGACCTTTTTCTGTTCCAAAAGTATTTTTCATAAATGCTAGTGGATTTAAAACTTTAGTAAATATTCTATTACATTCAGTCATTCCATTTATAGGAGTATTAAATACTGTAAACCTTCCAAATTCATGTTTCATTTTTTCGTATGTGTTGTTTGTTGGATTAGAAAAGAATTCTTCAAAATATTTATATATACCACTATCTTTTAGCACTTTTGTATTATATAATTCTATGAATTTTAATGCGTTCATTTCTCTAATAGATATAAATTCTAAAAGCATTTTATTCCATAATTTATAGTAGTTTCTGTTTCCAACTTTTTTCTTCCATAAAATCCCAGCATTTGCAAACATCTCCATAGGTTGTTGAAAAAATTTATCATATTCATTTCTTGCTTTTTGTTCGTCAGGATTAGGTTTCTTAAAAATTGATTCAACATTTTGGATTGTATAATCATTATGCCAAATATCAAGTGAACTAAAATATTCTTGTTCAGGATTAGCATTAGTAAATTCCAAAATACAGTCTGCTATTATACATAATACATCAGGAGTGCATTTTTGATCAATCCATCTAGCATTATGGCTTTCTCTTATATCATAATTGTAATGTTCCATAAATTTTATAATTTGTTCTTCTGTTAACCAATTCATATTATGCCTCCTTTAATTTTCCGAAAAAGAACACTGAAGTTTTATCAATATTTAATGATCTTGTTTGATAATTTCTTGCAATTTTATAAAAACTTCTATATTCATCAGTTGCATAAAATAACATATCTTTTTTAGTTAATTTAATATTATCTTTAGGTATTAATATTGCTACTGAACCATTTACTATTGTTCCTTTAGGTTTCTTACAAACTCTAGGCTTATACGACATATTAGGGGTAATATAAATGTTATCTTTATTTAAAAATTCATAAACATTGTAACTCTTAATATCTTTTTCATTTACATATTGATCATAATCTTCAATATGATTTATTTCAGTTGCATCATCATTTATATTTCTTGATTTAATAACCCAAATATCTTTTTTAGTTTTAAAACTATTATTATTTGTTATTTGTCTATCTCTAAATACATCAAAGATATCAAAATTCATTTTATTTAATAATTTATCAAATTCATCATTACGATATATAATCCAATAAGGTAAATTTTTATCAGTTATATATTTTTGTTTTTGAATTGCTTCTTGTTTAAGTGTTATAGATAATACTTTAGTATTACTTGGTTTATTACAAGTATTAACATTTATACATATTGTTTCAATTAATACTCCCTCAAAACCTTTTTCACCAAAGTCGATTATAGATTTTATATTTAAATTATAAATATAATCTCTTGTTCTTGAATATTCACTTGTATTTAATAAAAACTTAGGCATTACCATAACAACATTGTCTGCTAATAATAATGATTTTTCTAAAAAATATGATGATGTATTATTTGACTCATCATTAATACAATTTTCTCTATATTTACCTAGTAGTTTATTGTTTGAATTCATTTTCATAAAAGGTGGATTACCAGTTATAACATCATATCTATTTTCAAAATTATGTAAAAGATAATCATCACATATATAATTAATACTAACATTTTCAGGAATATCTACTATTTTTAACAATTCCTTTAATACGCTTATTGAATAATTATTTATATCAACAACATCAATTATTAATTCTTCAGCATAACTATATTTAGCAATTATGTATGGTATAAAATTACCAACTCCAACAGAAGGCTCCAATACTCTTATTTGTTTTTTATTAATGTTAGGCAATTCTTTATAAATATAATTTAATAATTTTTTGTTTGTATAAAATGCTTCTTTATTATTTCTTTCAGCGTTGGATAATTCAGCGATTTTAGATAAAGTTGTAAAAGATAAAATATCTTTATTTGCTTTTATAAAATGATTAAGATTTCCATTATCTAACAAATCATTTTCTTTAATTAATTTATTGATTTCTCTTAATGAATAATTTTTTCTATTTAAGTTATCTTTAATGTTAATAGCAATTTGATGAAAAATTTCAGTAGGAACTGCTTCACCAATAGATTGTCTAATATTTACTTCTTCTTTTTTTAAGAATTTTCTTTTATCTTCAATAGATAATTTGTTCAATTCTTTTTCATCAAGTTCAACCCATTTGAATGATTTAGGAATAGTCATTATATTCATTAACTCTCTTATACTGAAAACCCTATCATCAGATGGATGAATAGTATTTTGACTAGCAAGTTGATCATTTCTTGTATGAATACATGGAGCGACTTTATTCCAAAATTGTCTTTTATATTTATCTCCAGTTTTATTAGCATTTATTTTAATTTTTCCATCTACAATGGTATGCGGTTTTTTATTATCATCTTCTTGATCAAAAGCAGATTCTCCCTCTTTTAAATCGTGAATCCATGAACGCATATGTTCAGGGTATACTCTGAAAAAATGATAAATATCATCACTGCTTATTTCACCGAATTCAGTCAATGGTTTTAATTTTCCAATAACTTGCTTTAAATTTTTTTCTTTTCTTCTCTTTGGAAATAGGTCTATTGGAGAAATATAATCTTCAAAATCCATCCTAACTCCAATTACAAGAGTTCTAGTTCTACTTGAGTTAGATCCGTAATCTTTAAAGTTTATGACACGACTCATAATTACATAATTATTATCTAAATTATAATTAATAGCTTCTTCTATAGATTTAATTTTATCATCCGTATCAATACAAGCGGTTTTTAAAAATGCAGATACATTTTCAAAGATAAAAATCTTTGGTTTAATTTCTTTAATAATTTTAATAGATTCAATAACAAGTGAATTTCTATTAATTTCATTATTCTTTTTTAAGTTAGCAACAGACATGCCTTGACAAGGTGGAGTTGCGATAACTACATCAATATTATCTATGCTTTCTTTTTTATTCCATAATTTTATTTCGTCAAATAGTTTATTTTTAGTTTCATCCAAAGTTATATCTCCACATATATAACCAGAATCGTATTTACATTTATGATTAACTTTTTGAACATTTAATCTTCTTTCTATAAGTTCATTAGTAGCAACACATTCAAAATCTTCCATTTTAAATCCATAGCATCCAATACCAGCACTACTAAACAAACTAATATAAGTATACTTTTTATTTTTCATGTGTTCTACCTCCTATAACAATTATAGCATTTTTATTTTGTCTTGAGAAGGCTTTCTTCGAAATTTATTCAATTTATCTATTACAAAATAAAACTAATGCGACAAATAGTGATATAATATTCAGTTAGGAGGGAGTTTATGATAGAAGTAATTAACAATTATACTTTTAAATCTTTTAAAAATTATTCTGGTCCAAATTCAGAAGATAAATTTAAGCAAAAAAATATATTTTTTGGATACAATGGAAAAGGAAAAACTGCCTTATCAAAAGGAATTTTAGCAGAAATTAAAAAAAATTCAAGTTTAACGGATGAAAATTATCGATTTTTTAATAAAGACTTTATCAAAGATAATTTATTGTTAGAAAATAATGTTGATTTGAAAGGTATCGTTGCAAATTTTGGTAAAGAAAATGTTGATATAGAAAAAGCAATCGAAGAAAAAATGAAGAATTATAAAGATATTTCACCTATACAAAAAGGAAAAGAACAAGCAGAACAAAATATTAAAAATGAGGTTAATAGAATTTTTGATTCAAAAAAAGGAAATTCTTCAATAAAGAAAAGAACATCCGAAAGTGTAAAAGAATTAGTTTCCTCATACGAAAAAGATTTAGAGGCAGCACTAAAAGTTGTTAAATCAAAAGATGATTTGAAAAATGTAAAAGATTCTTCTAGCTACGAAAAGGAATTAAATACTCTTCAAGGTATTGAGTTACTAACAATACAAACTTTAACGAATGATGAAATCGATACAATATCATCAATTATGAATAGAAACTATGAAAAGAATGAAATACCATCGGCTGAAGTATTATCTTGGCTAGAACAAGGATTAACTATTCATAAACACGATAATTCAAAAAAATGTAAATTTTGCGGGAGCAGTATTGAAATAAACGAAATTGAAGAAACAATCAATAATTATTTAAATGATAAGAAACAAAAAGATTTAATTACACTTAATGGATTACATATTAAAATAAAATCAATTATAGAACTAGATTTAAAAAATAATAAAGATTTAATGAGTAATTTAATTAATGATTCAATACATAAATACTATGATGCTTTATGCGATAATCAGCAACAATTAATATCTATAAATGAAAAGATTAAAACAAAACTTGATAACTTTGAAAAAAATGAACCATTTGATTCAACAACATTAAAACATATTATAAGTAGTATTAATGATAATCAATTAGAAATTAGTAATTCTAAACACGAAAAAGAAAAAGAATTAAGTAAAATGATTGAAAAGAGTAATACTTTAATTAAAGGCTCGATAGCATTAGAAATATCAGAAAGTAAAACCATTGCTGATGAACTTAAAAAATTAGAAATTAAAGAAAAGGAAATAGTATCAGTATCTAATTCTAATAGCATATTAACAAGAGAAATAAATGAATTGAAAAATAGTAAATCTACTACAAATGATTTTGCTAATTTTATAAACGGACTATTACAAGAATTAGGAATAGATTTTTATCTTGATATAACAAATAACAACTATACAATAAAGCATAGAAAAGATGATATTTCATTAACCATAAATGATATAAGCGAAGGTGAGAATAATTTATTAGCATTATTATTTTTCTATTATGAGTTATTTAACGATAAACTTCAACAAAACTTTAAAGATGAAATAAAATATATTATTATAGATGATCCAATATCTAGTGTAGATGATGTTAATAAAGTGTATGTATTAGAATTAATTAAAAAATTATTAGAACTAAGTAATCCACAAGTATTTATTTTTACCCATGTATGGGATGATTTTTGTAATATGAGTTATGGCAAGTCTGATAAAAAAGATGGGAATGGAAATGAAACTCCATATAGATTTTATGAAATTAAAAAGAATGAAAAAGGTAGTTATATTGTAAAAACTAAAACAAATGAAACTCCATACATGCATGATTTTAAAGAAATATATGAATTTTCTAAAAAAGATAATGCAGATGATTTAGATGAATGTGAAATGTATCATTATCCAAATGTTATGAGAAAAGTATTAGAACAATTCATGAAATTTAAAGTAAAAAAATCTAGTCCAACTTTAGATAATATAACAAATGTTAAAATAGCATTATGTGGTGATGTGAATTGTTCTCATCAAGATGATATACAAATACCAGCATTATTAGATATATGTAATATATTATCGCATCAAACTGTTCGAACACCAGATCAAATATTAAAAAGTGCAAAATATTTAATGAGAAAAATTAAAGAAACTGATAAAAATCATTTTTCTGCTATGACAAACTAAAATAGATATGCTATAATGTTTGTAGTGATTAGTTGTTTATCAACTTTTACTTTAGGGTTTCAGATAACCTTTGTTATCGCCCCAGATAGATACAAAGTCGAAAGACTTCAAGATAAAAATCGATTCTTATGAGTCGATTTTTTTTGTACATACTAAAATTTATGCTTTTTTATGGCTGAAATATTGTAATCTAAATAACAAATACAATTAATGAAGGAGAAATAATATGAATAACATTTTTGAAAAATTGCTTACATCTAAGGTATCTCGTTTTGCCGATGATTTCACTTATGATAGTAAAGAACTTTTTGTTGATCAAGGTGAAAAAGAAGTAATAGACGAAACTAAAAAAGAAGATATTTATCATCCTGGGGAGTTTGGTACATATAGAGAAGAAATTGTAAAATCTTTTTTGAAAAGTATCTTACCTCAAAAATTTGGCATTGGTTCGGGATTTATTATTACTAAAAAAGGAAATGTTAGTACTCAGTGTGATATCATAATATATGATAGCCAAAATTGTCCAGTAATCGAAATCCCAGCAAAACAAACATTTTTTCCAATTGAATGTGTTGTTGCTGTTGGAGAAATAAAATCGAATGTTCAAGACCGTAAGGATTTGAAGGATATTTTAGAAAAGATACAAGATATTAAAAAAATACGTGATGATGTTGATTCTGATACTGAATTGATTTATCGAAGTAAGTATGCACCTTCTATTGTAGATATGCAACATTGTCCAGAAGATTCTATTGTAACATTTCTTATTTGTAATAAGATTGAAATACGTAATATCAAAGATGTCTTAGTTAATGTTTATGATTCTAATATTGAGCAACGTCTTAAGCATAATTTTATATTGTCATTGAATGACGGATTTTATGCTCATTGTTATAATAATCAAATATGTTGTTACCCTATGTTTGAAGGAAATACTTGTGATGATATATTTCTTCCTAAACATTCAGAAGATGATTATTCTTATATAATTACTTTTTTAAATTACTTATATATCGCTTTATCAAATAATTCTATATTTAGACTTTCTCTAGCTGATTATTTATCAAATCAAGAAATATCTTATTATCTCTGCGGAAAAGAAGATGATAATTCATAATAATCATTTTACATTAGAAAAGTACTGAGATTAACACCTCAGTTTCTTTTCACCTTGTAAATAATTGGTAAAATTTGGTAATTTTGAAAATAAAATGAATAAATGATTTAAGAAAGTATAATACATATGAATTTTATACTTGATGTTCAGTAAATTAAAAGAATATGGTACAATAGTATAGAAATGTTGGGTGTGATAATATGAGTGAAATAAAATTAGGGAAATTAGAAAAAATATCAGATTTAAGAACAATATGGAGAAATGAAGAGTATGATTTTACACCGTGGCTTGCTAAAGACGTAAATATAAAGCTATTAAGTGATGAAATTGGAATTCCAATTAAAGTAAAGAAGACAGAAGCTCCAGTAGGAAAATACTCATTGGATATTTTAGCTGAAAATGAAGATACCAATGAAAACATTATTATTGAAAATCAACTTGAGATTACTAATCACGATCATTTAGGGAAGATTTTAGTATATGGTGCTGGATATGATGCAAAGACAATTATTTGGATTGTTAAAGATGCAAATGAAGAGCATAAGCAAGCGATTGAGTGGTTAAATGAACATTCTGATGATAGTATTAATTTATTTTTGGTGAAAATTGAACTATTTAGAATTGGTGACTCGGATATTGCTCCTCATTTTGAAATAGTTAGTCAACCGAACGATTGGACAAAGACTATTAGAACAACGCAAGATAATACAGAACTTACAGGAATGAAATTAACAGATTTAAATTTTTGGCAAGGTTTCAATGAATATTGTGCAGAGCATAAAAATAGTTTCTCTACAAGAAAAGCATTACCGCAACATTGGTATACTTTTGCTATTGGATCAAGTGAGTGCCATATTGATTTAACTGTTATCAAAAGTGGAGAAATAGCTTGTGCTTTATGGATAGGAGATAATAAAGAATTATATAACAAATTATATTCTAATAAAGAGAGTATCGAAAGTGAATTGGGATATAAAGTAATTTGGGATTATAAAGAAAATAGTAAAGCCAGTAGTATAAGTATCGTTTGTGATTTTAAGGTTGATTTCAACTCAGAAGATTTAAATCGAGGCTATGAATGGCTTTTACAGAAAGCAGAAGATTTTAAAAGAGTTTTTAAGAAATATTTGTGATATATGAAATGGTCGTTAGTAAAATTATTATATTATGCTGTTTAGATTGCTTGCATGAAATTGTAATATATTTGTTTCTGATTGATTTTATTTGTTTTATTGATTTCTTTTTTGATTTGTTTATAAACGACCATCACATTTGTGACTTTCTAAGTTTTTACAAGAGTTTTTGAAAAATTTTCAAAAAAGTTGTAATTTTGGCTAAAATTTTAGCTTAATTCACAACTTGAAACACTAAAGTAATCATTTATAAAAATTGATATTGAAAGGTTGTTATATTTTAAATAATGCTAAACTAATTTTGCGATGTTACATTATTCATGCACAATGTATAAATAAATCTAGTTAATTTAGTAGAACAGGTGGTTAAACAAGTATAGTAATGTTTACCTTCCTGTTTTTTTCTTTTGATAATAAACATAAATTGGATTTTCCTTATTAAATTTAGTAGATATAGTTACAATATTTCGACTATAATTAAATAATATTTTTGTGGCATATCTATTTTCTCTTTAGAAATAAGACCATGATAATTTATATTTTTACTTGATATACTTGTCATGGCAATGAGTTTTTTCTAATATAAATGTTTTTGCCTTAATTACATTTTACTAGACTTATTGATTTTTCATTACATTGAAAAGTCTCATATCAATTGTAACACTATAACTTGTAATACATAAATTTCATTTATACTATAGAAAAGTAGTTGAAATATGTTATAATCATCGTAAAATATCGTTAGAGTTTGCTTTTGCTATGAATATTATTTTGAGAAGTGGGGGTAATAGTATGCCAAGAAAAGGTAGAGATTTTGAATTGCTTTATCAATGGTTATATAATTTGGATAGTACAAAGTATAAAGTTACTTCTCCGGCGAGGTTATATGATAAAATAACTGAAACAACAAGAGAAGTTGATGTACTAGTAGAATATTTAGATGATAAAGGTTTAAATAGAAAAATTGGAATTGAGTGTCGAGATAGAGAGAAAATTGAAGACTCTATATGGATTGAACAATTGACTACCAAGAAAGAGGATTTGGAATTGGATTGTATTATTGCTACTACCACTAGGAATTTTTCAAAAGGCGCTATAAAGAAAGCAAAAGCACATGGTGTGATAGTAGAGTGTGCAGAGACTTTTGACGAAAAATCATTGGATGACTCCTTGAAAGATTTTTATCTAGATATATATTTTTTAAAATTTGAATTTATTCAATTGTTTTTCAAGCGAAACGATAAATTATATACTTTTAATGAACTGTTAAAAGTATTAAATTTTGCAGAACAAAATGAACTCATTTCAGAACTGAAAGGACCATTATATTGTTCTTTGAATCCTCATGAAGTTTTAAGACGTTTGGGATTTGAATTAGAGGATTTTTACAAAAGTAATAAAAATAATTTACTATTTAGAAATGTTATTAATGGTAATAATTTGTCTGAAATATTTAAAAAGTTAAATATTACGTTTATTTATTATGAAATTCTGGCAATTCCGCTGAAAGTAACTTATCCTGTCAATAAACAGATTTCTGTGTTTACAGTATCACAAAAGAAAAATAAAAAGTTTAGAGCTCGATATGGCACTGATGAAGAATATTTTGAATGGGGATATGTTGATGACGGAAAAATACAAAGTACATTAAAATTAAAAGAGCGTAAATATTATAGATATATAGGTATGACTATGCAGGTTAATACGATATTTCCTGAAGGTTATAAAGCACTTATGAGTGAAGATAGTTTAACTAAAGAAATGGCAGGTGAAATTTCTTTTGAAAAAATAGTATACAAAGGTAGTAGAAAGTTGATTTGAAATGATATAAAATAATTAAATTTTATATTAAATATTATATGCTGTAATAGAGAATGGAGAAATAAATATGGATAAAAGAGATAATGAGAAAATGAATGAGATGTCAAAAATAGATATTCAAGAAAAAAAGAATGAGTGGCGCAGAAAAGGCTGGTCAATACCTGATTTGAAAGGAGGAAAAAAGAATTGGTTCATATTATCTAAAGCTTTAATTACCTTAGTAAGTCAAAATAAGGCCAATGATTTAAATGCTAAGCCAGTCATCACGGAAGTTTCTGAAATAGAAACATGGAGGAATTATTTGCCATTTTTAAAGGGTCTTAGTTTAGTAAGCAATCAATCTGGAATTTTATATTTATCTGATGAGGGAGTTAAATTTTTAAAAAATCCTACAAAAAGACAATTAGCGGATATTATTCAAGATAAATTTCGATTATTTGGAGAAGTTCTTAATCTTTTATCATTACAATCTTTAACAATAGAAGAAGCTAACGAAGAAATATGTAAGCAGTATGGATTACAATGGTCCAACTTAAGTAATATACGAAGAAGAATGGATTGGCTTGAAGTATTAGGATTAATAGATGGTATAGGTAGTCGAAAATGGAAGATTTCTGAAGAAGGAAAAAATGCTTTAAGTGCTTGGAGTCTTATACCTCCAGATGTTTTAGAACCTATTGAAATTGAATCTGATGAGTTTGAAATAACAGATCCACCAGAAGAAATAGCTATTCTTCTTCAACGTTTGAGGGATTTCCCAGAGTTACACAAAAAGAGAAATACATATAATATTTGGGCGCCTAGTCCAAATCGCATTGAAAATATACGTGTCATTGTTCAAGCAGCTGCTGATAGAATCTCAAAAAGTGAATTTTTTAATTTTATTAGTGATGAATTTAATTTGAAAATAAGTAGTGTTGAATCTATGCTTCCATTTTTAAAAGCAGCAGGACTTCTTGAAGAAGTTGGAAGAGGAATATATATAGCTACATCAGCAGCAAAAGCTTGGTTGGAAACCGGTAATGACTTGGACTTTATTAGAATTCTTCATGTCCACATGCAATTTGTTGGGGAAATGATTGATTATGCCAAAACGGATGTTATTCGTAACAATATGTATTCAAGAGCAAAATTATATGGCCTTAACACAGAAAAAGCTAGATGGATTGCAGGATTTCTAATTGAAGCAGGACTTTTAGAAGAACCTCAATATCTTCATTTGAAAGCTACTCCTTTAGGAATTTGCTTTGCAAATAGTTTGCCATTATTAAGTATAGATGAAGTGGCTTTAGAAAGTGAGAAAAAAGAAAATAAAATTAATGATGTAGTTCCTATCTTGAATCAGTTCAAAGATATAACTGAACGTTTAACAAAAGCAGCAAAGGATCCTGCTGCTGAAGGAAAGGCATCTGGTGTAGCTTTTGAAGAAGCAATTGCTGAAATATTAAATTTTATAGGATATGATGCAAAAAGAATAGGTGGATCTGGAGATACTGATGTTGTAGCTCGTTGGAAAGATAAAGAGGGAAAAAATATCACAGCAATAATAGACGCTAAATCAAAATCTAGTGGTCAAGTAACACATACTGATATAAGTGATGTTGCAATAGATACGCATAAAGAAAAAAATAATGCTGACTATGTGGCAATTGTTGGTGCTAGTTTTGGTGGCGATACTATAAAAAATCATGCTCGTAAGAAAGGATTTGCATTAATTACAACTGAACAATTAATTTCAATAGCTGAAGTTTCAAAAAAATTAGGATTAAGTCTACAAGATATTTCTTTAATTTTTGAAGGTTCTAATGGTCTATCCAAACTCACGGAAATCATTTCATTAAAACAACGGGAATTAGATATAATTTCCATGGTTATTTTGAAGTTTTGTAAAGAGCAAGAACAGATTGGCGCCCTTTCTCCTCGTGATTTGTTTTTGCTTTTACGAGATACTACTGAATCTCCTACTTTAGAAGAGTTAATTAATGTCTTTGATTTACTTTCTAGTACAGAAATTGGTGTGTTGCAGGCGATTGATAAAGATCGATTGCCAGAAAATACCATGTATGTAATGATTGAAACTGTAAAATCAATATCTAGATTACGTGCAATCGCTAATGCTATTGAAAAAGGTATCGTTTGATATTTTTTATTAGGTTTTGGATGTTAAATAGTTAGATGGATATTTAAGTTTTTTAAATTTGTTTAGATAAAATATACAGATGAGAATTGTTTTTTTCTATTAATTATTTAGAAATTTTAATAATAGTTTGTAAGATATGTTTAAAACATATCTTTTTTATTATATATAATTGGTAAATTTTTCCATTATAATATAAATTACCAAAATTTTCCAATTAAATATCAAGAAAATTAAACTTTGTTTTATCTTGTGCTACAATAACGGTATTGGAGAGTTTTATATGAGAGAAGATGCTAGTTTAACAGATGATGAATTAATTGATTTAATATTGTATGGACTACAAGAAAATTTTGTTTCTTTTCGCTTGGTTCACCATTTTCCAATTTATTGTTCAATTGAGAAATACAGACAGTTATCTACATTGGTAGAGAAAGAGTATGATGGAAGATTAACTACATTTCAATATACCTCATGTCTTTTAATTGCCTTATCAGAAAGTAGAATTATAAGAGATAGAAAAATAAATGCATCATTTGCGTTTGATACGGCAATTAAAATGTGTGAAAAACCTTATGATCATTCTGAGTATGGTACTAGATGTTTGCTTCCTTTAGATCAAATTGACTTTGAGAAAACTTTTCAAAATCATCCTTCATTTTACTTAATATTCAAGAATGAAGTAATAGAAACTTTACTTTCTATGAAGCACCAACCTTTAGATTATGCTCTTAGTCTTAAGATGTTTTGTCAAATGTCTTTGCATTGTTTAGAAAGAGATAGAAATAAATTGGAAAATTTTGGTAATTATCGAAGCAATGATAAAAATCTTTCTTTTGAAAATATACAAAGGTCTGTTAAAATTAAAGAAAGAGTTTTGAGCTTATTTTGAGATTAGGAGTGTTTAAAATGTTAAGGTATGATACATTAATTGATTTTGATGGTGTTATTTATGATACAGAAGAAAGAATTGTAAAAATGAAAAGTGAACATCCTGATATTAGTTGGAGTGAATTCTTTGAACAGTTAGATTGGTATCAATTATTAGAAGATTCTAAGGTAATTAATCGTTCTATTGAATATATTTTAGAGGCACAAGAACGTCAAAAGAGTATTGCAATTTTAACAAAAATACATACATTACTTGAGATGCAAGCTAAAGTTGATGTTTTACGAAGTCAAAATGTTACGATTCCAATTTTATTTGTTCCACCTAAGATTCAGAAAAGTTCTATCTATTTACCTCGAAATGGAGAGGTACTAATTGATGATAGTATTCCAAATTTAAGAGATTGGCAACAACATGGTGGTAGGTCTTTATATTTTAATTTGGATTCGAATTCTAATAGTGAATTCAAGGTTGTAAAAACATTAAAAAAGATTTTATAAAAATAATTGGTAAAATTTGGTAATTTTTTGAAGGAAAATAGTGATGATTAAAGATGCTTTATACGGTTTTGTAATTGGTGATGCTATGGGCGTTCCACTAGAATTTATGAGTAGAGAGAAATTGGCTCAACATCCTGTAACTAAGATGATTGGTGGTGGTAGTCATAATCTTCCAAAAGGAATTTGGTCTGATGATACTTCTATGACTTTGGCTACTATGGATTCTATTTCTACCACTCATACCATTGATTGTGATGATATTGCAAATCGTTTTTGTGATTGGATTAATTATGCAAAATATACTGCTACGAACTTAGTGTTTGATGTAGGAATTACAACAAAGAATGCTTTGATTCGATATTGGAATCAAAAGAAGGATGCAACGAAATGTGGTGGGACAAGTTATTTTGAAAATGGAAATGGATCCTTAATGAGAATGCTTCCAATTGCGTTTTATTGTTATAATCGCCATTTGAATTCTAAAGAGATTTATTCTATTGTAAAAGATGTTTCTTCTATTACTCATGCTCATGAAATTAGCATTTTGGGTTGTTATATTTATGTTTGTTATATTCTTCTTTTATTATCAGGCAAGAATAAATTAGATAGTTATCAATTACTTAGTCAACAAGATTATGCAATGTTTTCTAGTAACTCTTTTGAGCATTATAAAAGAATTTTGAGTGCCGAATTATTATCTCTTTCCGTAGATGAGATTAGTTCATCTGGATATGTTGTTAGTACGTTAGAAGCAGCGTTGTGGGTTATATTACATACAGATAATTTTGAACAAGCCATTATAGGATCTATTAATTTAGGAGATGATACAGATACGGTTGGAGCAATTACAGGTTCTATGGCAGGTATTCTGTATGGGTATTCATCTATTCCACAAAAATGGATTGATAATTTGGAAGGGAAAGCTCTCCTAAATTCTTATCTTTCTAGTTTTATTCATACGATGGATAATAATTGGTAAAATTTGGTAATTATTTGATATTCCTTTGTTTTATATAGTAAACTTTTTCAAACCGTGTTATAATCAGATTAGAAGACATGGAAAGTAAAGGGCTAGTACAGACTTTATTATGTTATGAAGTTTTTGTGCTGGTCTTTTTAGTGTTTGATTTGTGAAGATATGTTAGATAGATTATGTATCATTATCTGCTTTCTTTATTTGTTAAAAAAATTATTTATTGTTTAAAAGGAGTTTGTAGGATGCAGTTAAATGAAAAGTGTGAAAAAATTATTAGTACTTTAATATCGATGATGGAAACTCGTGGCCATTATGAATTATGTGATTTTCTGTACAGTAGTAATTTGTCTTCAGAATCCTTTTATGATTCCTATGGCAATTTGTGTTATAATATGATTTTTGAAATAGATGCAAAAAAGTTTTCTAAAATAACAATTAATTCAAGATTAAATGATTATTTAAAAAAGCAACTTAATATTATTTTTGATGGTAGCGATATTTTTATTTCTAAAGTGGTGATTAGACCTAGAATACAGTATTATGTGAATTTAGATAAAATTGCTTCTTATTGTAGTAAAAATGAATTAATAAACAAAATTCAATTATTAAAAAATATTTTACTTGATGTTTTTCAAAATAAGAAAACAATTGTAGAAGTAGCTGATGAGTATCAATCATTATATTCTTTTGTGAGCATAGCATTAAGTGATTTAAAAATAAAACATGATAATCCATATTATAATTTAGGCGATGCATGGAAATATTGTAAAGCAACTTTTCCTGATTATAAAAGTAGAAGGATTTATGTTTCTAATCTTTATGATCCGCTTCTTAAAATAATTGACAATGCAGGTAATCAAACGGTGAACATTTTACAATATACTGGATGGAGTAAAATAAATCAAACTGTTTATGATATAAAAAAACACTTTAGAACGGCAGTATCAGTGGATGAATTTAATGGTATAGGTGCGATGTGTCGTCATCTTTATTGTGATTTAGCCGGTGAGATTTACGATACAAAGTTTCATGTTGATAATAAATCATCTGTTCCTTCAAAGGGACAGTATAAAACAATGTTTTATGAATATTTTAATTATAAATTACCGGGTCAAGACAACAAAGACTTTAGGAAGTATTCTAAGACAACGACCGATTTGGCTGATACTTTAGTTCATAAAATGGAGAATTTAAATAAACAACAAGTTGAGATTACAATTGTTTCTGTTATTTCTTTAATAAATGTAATTGCAGTTTTAGAGGGAAACAGTGTAATTGACTAATCTGATATTGAAAAATTAAAACATTTATACTGCAAAAAAAGATACACAAAAACTTATGATATTAAAAGTGGGTGAGAGATTATGAAAAATATTTTTGATTATATTAATGCCAATAGTTTTTTGGCAACTTTATTAGGTGTTATCATCGGATGGTTGTTAAATTTCATTTCAACCTTATATTTTAATAGTATAGCGAAAAAAGAACGTCGTAAAGAAGCGATGCGTGAAGAAAAAAAGGTAGCAAATGAGAACAAACCTGTGTTGTGCATTGAACGAAATTCTGAAAAATATAATCACATTCCTATAGATATTGAAATTTTTGTTGGAAGTTTTTCTGTGACTTATGATAACAATAAAGATTACGAGATTATCTATTCTAAAAATATTAAAAACAATAAAAATTTTGATTATGTGGATTATATTTTAAAGAATACTGGTAAAAGTGATATTAATTATTTAGATATCGTTTCTAATGATAAGAGATCAATAATATTAGTTAAATATGATTCGCTTTCATACATAGTTGATAATCATTTTGTAAATTATAATTATTGTTTTGATAAGATGCTTCAAAAAAATGAAATAATTAAGATTCGAATTTATTTTGAAAAAGATCATTTACCATATCTTCCAATTAGTGCAACACTTTCAATTTTATTTGAGGATTCTAACCACCATCTTTGGGAACAACCATTTTTTTATGAACAAGAAAAACTATATCCACCACATTCGATTTCATATAAATATTACCGTGAATCTACTACAACAGATATCGCGTATCAATGTTTTGAACAACCATGGTTATGGTAATTATGATTAAATTATGAGGTGAAAATAAATATGACTGATAAATTCATGGCATTTTTAAACAGGTTGACAAATAGTGAGCTTAAAACTATTTGTGTGTATTTTTTCTTTTCTGTATTGATATATATTATATTACCTTCGACAGTATTTAATTATATACAAAATAAATTAGGAATAAATAGGGTATTTACTATGATGATTATTATATTGCTAATTGCTATTGGGGCATATATAATTAGCTCTCTTATACAAAAAATTTATCACTACATATTAAAAAAATACTATTTATATATAGATGAAAAACAGATGGAAAATAAATTGAATTTACTTGATTACTCATGTATTTTAATACTACAAGAATTTTACAATCCTCAAGTTAAACAATTTAAAAAAATAGCTCAATTAGCGTACTCTAGAACGGGAATAAGAGTACTAGAAGAATTAGAAATAATTAAATTAATTGATTGTTCGGATGATGAGTATGGCGGTTTTACAAAAAATAAAAAATATTATTTTGCTATTAATGATAGATATTTGCTTTTAATGAATAAAATTGCTAATAAAAAAAGCACTTTTATGAAATTGATTACAGATTTATTATAAAATATTTATAATTTCGTAAGATATATGTTATAATTTATTTACTGAAACCTTATAAAGAGTAGTGGAGGGACTGGCCCTGTGAAACTACAGCAACCTATTGAGTTAGGTGCTAAAGCCGTACGATGAGGAGCTTTGAACAAGTTCCTATTGGACTTGTTTTTTCTTTATTTCGTTTCAGTAATATGAAAGGAGATAAGAAAGATGAGATTATATTCAAATGAAATTGTATTTCGTGGACATCTAGATAAAGTCTGCGATCAAATTAGTGATGCATTATTAGATGCATATTTAAAACAAGATGAAAATGCAAGATGTGGAATTGAGGTAATGGGAGGCAAAGGAAAGATTTTTGTTACTGGTGAAGTTACATCAGTTGCCAAAGTCGATGTAGAACGTGTTGTAAGAAGAGTTCTACGTGATATTGGTTATTTAAGTGATTATGAAATTATCAATAATTTAGGATGTCAGAGTCCTGATATTGCGTTAGGTACTAATGATGAAGTTGGTGGAGCAGGAGATCAAGGAATGATGTTTGGTTATGCGTGCGATGATACCGAAGAGTTATTACCTACTGCTATGGTAATTTTACAAAAACTAAGTAAATGGTACGATGAAAAAAGAAAAGAGTGCCCTTATTTAGGCTCTGATGGTAAAGCACAAATTACTGGTGAGTATGATGAGAATTGGAAATTGAAAAAGATTCGTTATTTTACCATTTCTTACCAAAATGATGAGTGTCATCGAGAAGAGTTAGATCAGATGATTCGAGATGAATGTCTAAAGATTTGTAATTATTACCAAATTTTGGTAGAAAAGTTTTTAATTAATCCGACTGGAAGGTTTCTAATCGGTGGATTTGAAGGGGATGCCGGCCTTACGGGTAGAAAGATTGTAGTGGATAGTTATCAATCCTTTGCAAAAGTTGGTGGCGGTGCTTTTAGTGGAAAAGATCCAACTAAAGTAGATAGAAGTGGTGCTTATAAAGCAAGAGAGATTGCCAAACGATATTTAAAAAAATATCATTTGCATTGGTGTAGTGTACAATTAAGCTACGCGATTGGGATTTCAAAGCCTCTTGCTATTTATATTGATAGTGATAAAGGTAATATTGAAGTGGATGAATCTTTGTATTTAGAATGTACTCCTCAAAATATAATTAAAGATTTAGATTTGCATCATGTTTGTTATGAAGAATTGGCAAAATTTGGTAATTTTGTTGACTAATTTAATTCTAATAATTTGTTTAATATTTTTAATAATTGAATAGTTATTGCAAAGTAAAAAGTTTTCTATTATATTATTTGTTTTATAAAAAGAGGGTTACAGTAAGAGTTTTATTTTTAATATGATAATGTCAAAATCAGATGTGAGTTATGTAACACACGAATAATAATGATACTAAATTTGTTAAGAGAGTAAATCTTTTAAAAAAAACATTTATTTTTTTTAAAGAAATTAAAAGAAAGCGACCGCACTACCAAGTCAGCACGAACGCTTTCTATATCTATTTTATATCTTAATTTTAAAATTATGGCAAACTTAATAATTATATTGAATTATGTTTGTTATAGAGAACTAGCAAAATTATGATTCTTCTAATTAGCGTAAAAAATATCATGTTTGTTTGAGATTATCTTTATATAAATGTATTTCTAATATATTACAATATGAATCTTGTAAAGTGTATATATGTTTAACTGTGGTAGTGTTTTTAACATTTGATTTTTCTTTGCGTTTTAAAGAACCCCAAAATTTATAAGTTGTAATTACATTAAACGGATTAAGAAATTCCACTTCACATTCAAATACCAAATCGTTCTTAAAGTTAATATCTTTTCCATTTTTTGATATGAGAATATTCAGTTCACAGCATGCTTCCTGTTCTGATGAAAACGATAAGAAGTAAAATTTGTTTTTATGATTCTGATATAGTGCTAGTGGTTTTGGTAAGTGTAGAGTAAAATTTTTAATCTTGATTTTTGATGGATAAATGTTGTTTAAAGGTTTAAAAAACAGTTGGATTTTAAAAAATTCAAATTTGTATTCATCATTTTCATTATTTGAATTTTCTAATTTAGTGTCATTATTCGTTTTTGGATATTTTTTTAATTTTTTTTTGCCACTCGAATTACCTTTGTGTTCCTTTTTTTGAATTAAAATAATTTCATTTTGTTCAAAGTTATAAGGTGTTGTTATCTTTTCTCCATTGGATAATAAAATTATTTTGTCAACCATTGTCAAGTATGTTCCTTTTTCTTCACATTTTATTTGTTTATCTTTTTCTTCTTGTGACTTTTTTTCTTCTTCAATTGTCATTTTTACTCCAATTTGAGTAGCTCTTACAGTGCCGATTATACTTAAAATTACTCCAAAGTAGTTTAATGCATCAGATGCTTCCCATTCTGCTTCCAATAGTTTTGTATGCCAATTACTTTTAAATGCGATATTTATTGCGAATGCTCCTAATATTGCTATGGCGATAAACATAATTATTCTTTCGACGTTTTTGCTCTTTAAATTCATAATGCACCATCATTATTCATTGTCTATGATTTTTTCGATTTCAATTCCAATTCGTTTAATGACTCCTACAACCAGTGCATTTCCCATCATGAAATATCTTTTTTTATCACTCATACCAGTATCTGTCCAGTTATCTGGAAAACCGTTAATTCTTTCACATTCTTTTGGCGTTAACAATCTTAATTTTTTAGTTTTATAATCTTCGATTACGTGGGTGGTTCTACTAACACCACTTTCACTTGTTAACATTGTTCTTGCTGGAGCATCTAAGTTATCTGGGAACGGCATTGCTCCTTCAGAATAATAATATGGTTCGCCATTTGGCTTTGTTCTTGGTATTTTTTTACTACCTTTTAAGAAAGCAAATTTTTCAATTTGTTTTTCAGTTAAAAAATATTTAGAATCGACTTCGTCTTCTTCTCGAATATTTCGTAATGGAAATACTAAGTTATAATTGGATTTTACTTTCACTGTATATATATTACCATTTTTCATAACACCGGCATTATAAAATTGACACTTGAATAAATTGCTTACTTCAATTAAATCTTTATATTCCGCTATATTTGCTTTGGTAATTGCCTCATAACTGTCTTTAATTGGAAATTGTTGAACAAAAATGCCATCTTTAAATATTACATCTTGATCTTCAATTTTTTTCATTTTCTTATAATAGTTTGTTGATTTATGGTATGCAAAAATATACGTTCTTCTTCTTTTTTGAGGTAATCCATATTCTCCAGCATTGATTACTCGCCATTGTACATCATATCCGTTTTCATAAAAACTTCTTAACATCATTCCAAAATCTCTTCCACGTTGTTTTGCAGGAGATATTAAAAGTCTATCTACATTTTCTAATAATACAAACGGAGGTTGTTTGATTGCTAACGTTTGTTCAATTGCCCACCAAAGAACACCTTTTTTTCCTTCGATTCCTTTACTATTAGAAAGAGTTTGCGCAACAGAATAATCTTGACATGGAAAACCTCCAACTAATAAGGTGTGGTCTGGAATATCATGTTTATCTACTTCAAAGATATCTACGTTAGATACATCTTTTTCACCAAATCTTTTTACATAACAATCATATGCTTCTTGTGTTTTGGTTGCTGGTTCCCATTGATTAGCCCATAGAAATTTCCAATTTCCTGTTTCAGTTACTTTGTCGTTTTTTAATTCAATATGATTTAATCCGCAACGAAAACCACCAACTCCTGCAAAAAGTTCAACAACCGTTTTTTTCATGTTAAAATACCTCCTGACATTGTTTTAAAATTATAAATATATTATAATAAAAGCAAATGAAAAGATCAACCTTTTCTTAATATTATTATAAATGATTTCGTTGAAAAGATCAACCATCAGCCTATATTATTTTAAACTAATTTTAGAAAAAAAACAAGATCGATTGGAGGTTTTTATGAAAAAAGGTAGAAAATATTCTGAGTATGAGATTAGTATGATTGCTAATACTGCTTTAGGTAAAACTTTTAGACAAATTGAAAAAGAAGACCTTACAACTTTTGAAGAAAAACAAGTTCAAAAAGGAAGTCTTGGACAAATTATTGAAACAGCATTATATGGCATTGAAACGAATAGTGAGTCGGAACCGGATTTTATAGATGCTGGAGTGGAATTAAAAGTAACGCCTTATCGTAAGAATAAAAATAATTCGTTGTCTGCAAAGGAACGTTTGGTATTAAATATTATTAATTATATGACTGAGTATGCGAATAGTTTTGAAAATAGTCACTTTTGGTTTAAAAATCATAAGTTAGAAATTTTATGGTATTTGTATGAAGAAAATAAAGACAATTTGGATTTTGTTTTAACGCATGCCAATTTAATTGATTTAGAAGTGAGTGAGGATTTAAAGCAGATTGAGAAAGATTGGAATACTATTATTGATAAAATCAAGGCTGGAAAAGCTCATGAAATATCAGAGGCAGATACTATGTATTTGGGAGCGTGTACAAAAGGTGAGTCTAAGAAGTCAGTTCGTACTCAGCCTTTTAGTGACATCAAAGCAAAACAAAGAGCATTTTGCTTTAAGCAGTCTTATATGACACAATTAGTTCGTAAATATATTGGTGATTATCATAATGTAGAAAAAATTCTTAAAAACAGTTCTGATACATTTGATTCTTTTGTCAATCGAGTAGTAAATAAATATAAAGGTAAAACTCAAATGGAATTGATTCAGGAATTAGGAATTAGTCCTAATTGCAATTCAAAAGCCATATTCATGATGATTGTTAATAGAATGTTTCAAGTCAAATCAAAGTTAAAGAATACAGAAGAATTTCAGAAAGCAAAGATTATTCCTAAAACAATACGTGTAGAAGAAAATGGTACGATTGAACAATCGATGTCATTTCCATATTTTAGTTTTGAGTATATATTCAACACAGATTTTGAAGATTCCACTTTTCGTGAAGAATTAGAGACTACTAAGTATATGTTCTTTGTTTTCAAAAAAGAAAAAGGAGAATACGTTTTCAAAGGAATTAAATTATGGAATATGCCAGAGAATGTTATTGATACTAGTGTTAAAGAGATGTACGACAAAACAAGAGAAGTGATTCGAACTGGAAATATAGTAAATCATATTAATAAAAATGGTAGTAGAGCTACAAATTTTCCCGGAAAGAAAGCTAATGCTGTTTGCCACGTTAGACCGCATGGACAAAATACTGCTGATACAATCCCTTTACCTGTAAAAGATAAATTAACAGGTGCCGACAGATATACGAAGCAATGCTTTTGGTTTAATAACAATTATGTAAAAGAGATTATTGCAGACATTATTAAATAAGTTATTATGTTTGGAGTGAATAAAAATGTCAAAAAATGGTAAAAATGCCGAAGCTAAAACATGTACTATTTTAATTATGATTCTCTTTTTTGGAATTTATTTGATTTATAAAATAATTCAATGGATTATCCGATTTATGGTAAAATTTACCAAATAAAAAGCACATTTTTGTGCTTTTTTTTGTGTTAACAACCGCAGTTGCCTCTGTTATTTCCTGTGCAGAAGAAGATTAGGAAAATAACGATGATAATTGCCCAAACCCAGCCTGAACCGAATCCGGAATTATCGTTACTATTTGGCATACAAACTGGATAACCACATCCGTACATCATAGCTAACACTCCTTTCATTATATTATATTGTTGTCGCTAAATTTGGTCCATAATAATGATTGGGGAAAATAGCAATCTGTGGTATACTTATCCTATAATAGGTGGTGGTATCCATGTTTGTGTTAGATGGGGAAGAGTGTGTTTTAGAATTTAGGCAGTTGTTAAGACAAAATCGTTATATTCCGTTTCGTGAGTATCAAGAGTTTTTAAATCGATATGATGATTTGTTTCGTAGAACAGATATAACAAACGAAACGGAAGAATTATGTACGATTGCCAATTCAGGTTACGAACTGATTCAAAAACACAATCAAGCCATTATCGATCATCAATTGGTTTTGTACCGGGATTACTTTGATCACATGTTTGATGAAATCGATCCATCCATTCATTTGGATGAAGAACAACGACGGGCTATTTTAGACCAAGAAGATTATTCTTTGATTATCGCTGGAGCAGGTGCAGGAAAGACGACTACCATGGCTGCCAAGGTGAAGTTCTTAGTGGAACAACGAAACGTTTCACCATCTAAGATTGCTGTTATCTCTTATACCAATCAGGCGACGGAAGAGTTAGAAGAGAGAATTCGTTATGAATTTCATTTACCTGTTCACGTTATGACATTTCACTCTTTGGGAATGCAAGTCGTACGTCATATGTTCAATACACCATTAAAACCAGTTGTAGAAGGAGAACAGAAACAGATTATTATCGATTTTGTAAAGCAGGAACTGTTTCCTAATCCTTCTTTGCTAGATGATTATGTTGAAACATTCAATGCTTATAAAGTGGGTGAGTATCCTTTATTTTCCAAAGGATTCGTTGCAAATTACAAGAAGTTTCGTACGTTTGACGAATATTTTGCTGATTATAAAAAGAGAAAACTTGCGGAAAACAAGGACCAACTTTTAAAGATTGTGACGTACCGAATGGAAAATTACTTAAAAGACTTTCGAACGTTAAAGAATGAGCGAGTTAAGTCGGAGGCAGAGGCCAGAATTGCCGATTTCTTGTTTTATAACGGAATTCCTTATGAGTATGAACAACCGTATCCAGAACGAATTGATCAAGAACGAGCATATTTACCAGATTTTACCATTTATGTCGATGATATTCCTATCTACATCGAGTATTATGGTTTATCTACGCCTACTCATCATGGCACAAACACATTATCTAAACGCACCTTTGAAAAGTATCAAGAAATTCGTCATAAGAAACGAGTCTTTCACAAAAACCATCACAATCGTTATATTGAATTGGATTACGAACTTGAAATCGATGGTAAAAAGCTTTCTTATTTAGATATTTTAAAAATTGAACTAGCAAAATATCATGTGCCAATGAAACCACGTTCTTTAGAAGAAATTTATGATCAGATTTTGGATAACAACGTGGAAGCAGAGTTTTTTAACTTCGTCAATTTAATGTTAGATATTATTGCGAAAATTAAAGCCAACGTGAACCGAAATCGTTACTTGGATAAAATTAGAGAGTTCGTCATTTCTCAAGATGTACCCGATTCTTTAAAATCTACTTGGATTCATGAAGCAAAACTGTTGAGTCGTCTGTATTCTTATTATGAAAGCCAAATTTTACCAAAAAGTCGTGTCGATTTTGCTGATATGATTTATTATGCTAACAAATACATGACTTCGATGCGTGATAATTTAAGTGGTTTGGAATATGACTATATCATTATCGATGAGTATCAGGATATTTCATTGGACCGTTATCAGTTTGCTAAAAACTTGTCTGTTTTAAGTAATGCCAAAGTAATATCTGTGGGAGACGATTGGCAGACAATTTTCTCTTTTGCAGGTTCTAGAATCGATTTGTTCTATCGTTATAGTCAACTCTTTGCTGGATCAAAACAACTGTTCATCAATCACACGTATCGCAACAGTCAGCAATTAATCAATCAAGTTGGCCAGTTTATCATGAAAAACCCGTTACAAATCAGAAAGGACTTAATTTCTTCCAAACGACAAGATCATCCAATTCGAGTTCGTTATTATATGGACGATGAATTTGCAGTTTTGGAAACTGTCATCGGTGAAATTTATGAGCAAAACCCAAATCAACACATTTTAATATTGGCAAGACGTAATAAGCGCTTGCGTGATATGTTCGAATCCGGTCAATTTATCAAAGGAATCGGAACGCGAGCAGTTTCTAAAAAATATCCGAACGCTTACATCGATGCTATGAGTGTTCACAGTGCCAAAGGTCTTGGTGCTGATCAAGTTATTTTACTGCATGTGACGGATACGGATTTTCCTTGTATTGAACCAGAACGCATGTGGCTTGTGAAATTATTTACTCCGACTGCTTTCGAAGAGGAATTTCCAGATGCCGAAGAAAGACGTGTTTTTTATGTCGCATTGACTAGAACTAAAAATCAAGTTTACTTATTAACACCTTCTAATATCGATAAACAATCTAGGTTTTTAAAAGAGTTATTTTAGAACATTTGCATTTTTTAAATCGATGTGTTATAATAATATTATCGTTAATGAAAGAAATGGAGAAGTGTTCTTTTATGGGATGCTTCTTTTTTTTCGCCTTTCCATTTCTGCTTGACATTTTTTATAAAATGTGATATAATTTAGAAACTTTCTTATAAGAAACGGTTCTTATCAAAAAAGAAAGAATGGAAGGGGATTTTGATATGAAAGGAAATGTTAAACAAGTTATGGATAATCAATTACAACCAGAAGAATTATTAGAGCAGTTAAATCGTGGAGTAAATCCCACATTAAAAATAATGCAGGACGATATGATTCGCATTTTAACCGATTTTTATCGTGATTTAAATGTTGCGACGGATTCAAATTGTTCTGCTGAAGAAAGAGAACGTGCACAGGCATTTGCTAACAGTTCTTATAGTAAATTGCATTCTATTTTGGATGTTGTATCTTCTATGTTACCAGCAACACATACTCACAATACAACTTATCCAAATAGAGAACCATTACCAGCTGTGCTTCTACCAGTGGATGAACAAGGAGAGTCAGTTCTTACAATCATGGGTGAGACACGTACATTGCCTTTGTCAAATCAAAAATCAAAGGTAGATGGTTATGTTGAAATTAATGCAGATATGTATTATGCATTTTATGCTATTAAGATTCGTGAACTATTAAAGAAAGATGATGCTGTAAGAAACAGTCAATTAGGAAATCAACTGTTGACACAAGAAGATTTTGTAACGTTTACAAAACATTATTCATTGATGGATCAAATTGCACGTTTACAAACAAGTGAGTCATATGTATCTAGTTCTAATGAACAAGAAAGAGTACCACAAAAAACAATCGGTAGTAAAGTTGGATAGAAACCATTCAGGTTTCTTTTTTTTTGACCTTTTCATTTTTTTACACATTTTTCGCACAAAAATTACACAAATTTTTAGTATCATGGATAGTGTAAGGAAGGTGATAGAAGAATTATAGAAAGAAAAGACATGAAGTAAATACATAATTAAAATTTATTTATATAAAGGAGATGCAAAACTATCATTCAATTAAAACTAGTTGGTTCTGATTCTAAAAATGGAATCAAAATCATGAAAACTCTCAAAAAACTCGAAAGAGAACTCAATTGTGAAATGAAAATTGATCAAATCTCTTCTCAAGACAAACACAAATACCATGTAAACGTTACTCCAACTCTCATTATTAACGACCAAGTATTCTCATCTGGAAATGTTCCAACTGAAAGGGAACTTTCTAGAGTTTTAAAACCTATGTTAGAAGGAATTTAGAGCGCAAGCTCTTTTTTCTTTCTTTTTTTACGAAATTTTCATCAAATTTTAACAATTGTATAGTATGATTATTCGTGTAAGGAGTGGAAGACATGAAAAAAACAGAAGTAAAAAAATACTTTTGTGCGACATGTGGTGAAGAACTAAGTAGTGATGATTTGTTCTGCCCTTCATGTGGTGCAAAAGTTACAATTCATAAAGAAGAAAAAGAAAATTCAAAAGAAGAAAAGCAAGAGGAACCTAAAGTTAATTGGTCCAGTAAATCGTTCGATGATGTGAAAGAAGTTGAAACCGAACGAATTCCAAAAGATGGTTCTAAGAAGACGAAACCAGAAAGACCAAAGAAGAATCATTCATTTTTGTATCCGGTTCTGGCAAGTGTTTTAACATTTGTAATCTGTCTTGTCTGCTTTGGATTTTTCTATCAATTCTATTTAAAGAATTTAGTCATCGAAACGACGAGAGAAGAAGTAACGGTTACAGATACAGGTATTGCTGATGCCGTTGAAAAGGTATACGATTCTGTCGTTGTTGTAGAAAGTTTTGTCAATGATCGTTTGTATGCAACTGGTACAGGTTTTGTTTATAAAGAAGACAATAATAAAGGTTACATTTTAACAAATGCTCATGTTATCGAAGGAGCAACCGAAATTAAAGTAGTGTTCACAAACGAAGAAGAAGTTACAGTCGATTTGGTTGGTAGTGATACGTATTCCGATGTAGCTGTACTTAGTGTCGATCAATCTAAAGTAATCAGTGTTGCTGAAATTGGAAGTAGTGAAGATTTACGTGTCGGAGATACCGCTTTTGCAGTTGGTGCTCCAATCGATTCTTCTAGTTATGCTTGGACTGTTACAAGAGGTATTATCTCTGGTAAAAATCGTTTGGTAGAAGTTAGTGCTACTAGTACGAGTGCTGGATATATTGCAGAAGTACTTCAAACAGATGCGGCTATCAACGAAGGTAACTCTGGTGGACCATTATGCAACTCAAATGGTCAAGTAATCGGAATTACGAACTTAAAACTTGCTAGTGAATCTATTGAAGGTATGGGATTTGCGATTCCAATCGAAACAGCTGTTTCTTATGCCGATAAGTTTATTGCTGGTGAGCCATTACAACGTCCATATTTAGGTATTACAATTGTCGATGGTTCTTCCTCATTCTTTGGTTATACGACTGGTTCAACTGGAGTTTACGTTAACTCTGTTGATGAAGGTAGTCCTGCTGCCAATGCCGGTATGCAACAAGGAGATCAGATTGTAGCAGTTGGTGACAACGAAGTATCTGATACAACTCACTTCCGTTATGAATTATATAAATACTCTGTAGGTGATACTGTATCGATAACTGTTCGTAGAAACGGAAAGGAACAAACGTTATCTGTTACATTAACATCATCTGGAGAAAATGCTTAGGAAGGGAATCCTTCCTTTTTTTTGTGGCCTTTTCATGGTATAATTATCTAAACGACAAATTGTAATTTGTTAAAAGGAGGATTATGAAAAAAGTTTTTAAAATTCTATTAATAGTTATTGTTTTTATATTAGCATTTTTCACAATTGATATTATTCAAGCAAGAGTTTTTGATAATTCCCCGCTTATTAAAATCACTAAAAATATGGATGGTGGTAATTTAGATCAATTGGATGTAGGTGTCTTCACTAAAACTTATTATTGTTTAAATGGTACTCAAAAAACAATATTTAAATGGGAAGAATATACTTGTCCAGAGGAAAATAATCCTACCATTACCACGCAAAAAATAACTTGGGATGAAATAACTGAAAATGGTGTTGATGAAGAATTGTTGCTTCAAAATATTGATATAGATGTATTAAATGAAGTGGGTAGTGAACTTCAAACATTGGTTAATGAAGCATACGAAGAAGAAAGGGCAAACCCTGAAATAATTTTTACTGAAGGATGGGCAAGAATTTTAGAATATGATCGATTTAAAAAAGTAGTTGATATTGGAGAACCAGCTATGAAACCTTTATACTTAATCATTTATAAAAGTCCAAATCGTAGTGTATATGAATACCTTTGTGCTTATGCTCTATATCAAATATCAGGATATGATTTTTTCTGGTCAACTACTGATGAATTTATGGAAAATTTTAATGCACAAATTTTAGCAGAAAAAGATGGCGAGCAGTAGATATTGTAATTTTTATGTTATTAGTCTCCCAATTTTTTATAATAAATCACAATTGTATATAGATAAACTGATATAGATTTATAAATGAATTTACGATTGGAATGAAATGAGTGATAAAGTGAAATTTGATGTTGAAATAAATAAAAAGTTTAGTGATAATATTATAATTAATTATGGTATTGTAAATGGAAATAATACCATTGTATTTATAAAAGCAGGACAAGATGGCTCTTTATATGGTTATCAAGATAAATATATTAAAATGGCAAAAAGACTAAATCAAAAATATGGTTGTTCTGTAATTTGTTCTTCCAATCCTTTTGATGGTAGAAATCCATTAGATAATGCTATGGAAGTAATCAAAGATTACGCAACTCAATTTGATGACTATACAATCTACTATTTAGGTTTTTCAAATGGAGCATTGATAGGTGCATGGTTTGGAACAAATTATTTAAAAATAAAGAGAATGGCTTTAGTAAATGGGCCCTTAATGTACAATTATCATAAAACGAAACAAGGAGTAATGTCATTTAATGGTGAAAAAATGACGCTCATTTATGGAGAATATGATCAATCAATTAAATTTACTGAATTACTAAGTTTATTAGTAAATGATACCGTAAAACTTGAAATAGTCAAAGGAGAAGATCATCATTTCAGTAAAAATGAAAATGATTTCATAACGATACCAGATAAATATTTGTTTTATGATGTGAATAAATAATATTGTGATGAAAAGATAACGATAATGTCATCCGGTTCGAATTGTAATGAAAAATCACAGTTTGCAGAAATGTTAAAATGCATTGCTTGTAGCAATGTGTTTTTTATCATAGAATAAAATTAATGAAAGGAGGAATTTTTCTGTTAAAAGATAATTTAAAAACTTTAAGAAAGAATAAAGGACTTTCTCAAGAAGAATTGAGTGTTAAGTTAAATGTTGTTAGACAAACCATATCTAAATGGGAATCAGGATTATCTGTTCCAGATGCGGAAATGCTAATATCGATATCTAAAGTTTTTGAAGTTCCAGTTAGTGAAATTCTAGGTGAAAACATTGCCGAAAAAGAAAAGAATGATATAAAAGTAATATCAGAGAAATTAGAAATTATAAATGAACAACTATCTATGATGCAAAAACAAAAAAGACAAAAAACAATTCAATTTTTAATCATTATGGATGTCATTATTCTATTATTTTTTATATTACTAACTGTATTAGGTAGTCCATATCAATCGTGGGATTATAGTGATCCTGAATGGAGTGTTATTGGAACAATATGGCATTCATTTGAATGGATATTCTTTCGTATTGCACCAATTTTAGTTATCGTGATTACTTTTATTTTAGGAATGCTTTTGATAAAAAGAAATCGACAATAAATCGTAGTTTATAAAGCAGATTGATTCATATAATAAAATTACTTTATGATATAATTACAGTGGTGATATTATGAAGGTACTTAGTATCAGAGAACCTTATGCAAGTCTCATTTTAAGTGGTGTTAAGAAGATAGAGACGCGGAGTTGGAAGACAAATTATCGTGGTGAATTATATATTCATGCATCGCTTGGAAAGAGTAGTCCTTCTCCTGAAGTGATGAAACTTGTTTCACATACAAATCCAGGTTACATACTTTGTAAAGCAAAGTTGGTTGATTGCATTTATATGACGAAAGAGTATGTGGAGCAGATGAAGAAAGACAATCTGACTGAGTATCTATGTGGAGATTACCAAGAGGGACGTTATGCTTGGGTTTTAGATGGTGTCGAACCTGTTGAACCAATCCTTGTAAAAGGGCATTTAGGTATTTGGAATTATGATGAATAGAAGATAGAAATTTGAATTTTTTGTCTTTTTTTGTGGAAATTATGAAAAATTATGAAATTAGCACTCAAGACTTGACAGTGCTATTAAAAGTGACTACAATATCTTTTGTAAGCTTAAAGGAGTGGGTATAATGAAGAAAAAACAATTTAAAGCTGAATCACAGAAGTTATTAGATTTGATGATTAATTCAATCTATACCAATAAAGAGATTGCCATTCGTGAACTAATTTCCAATGCGAGTGATGCCATCGATAAAATTTATTTTAAATCTTTGACAGATAAGAGTTTAAAGATTAAAAGAGAGGACTTAGCAATTCGTATCGATGTATCTAAAGACAATCGTACGATCACAATTTCTGATAATGGCTGCGGTATGAACGAGTCTGAATTAGAGACCAACTTAGGTACTATTGCAGAATCTGGTTCTAGTCTATTTAAAGAAGAGAACAAAGGAAAAGATTTATCTATCATCGGTCAATTTGGTGTCGGTTTTTATTCTGCGTTCATGATTGCTGATAAAGTAACCGTTACTTCTAGACCATACGGTAGTGAAGATGCTTATACTTGGGAATCTACTGGTCGTGATGGTTATACGATTACGAAGAGTAAGAAATATGACTTTGGTACCGATATTACACTTACCATCAAAGAAAAAGATGACGATACGAACTACGATGAGTTCTTAGAAGAATACAAGATTCGTGAAATTATTAAGAAGTACTCTAACTACATCAAATATCCAATTCAAATGATGGTTACGAAACATGAATTAAAAGAAGGTTCTAAGGATGAATACGAAGATAAACAAGAACTAGAAGTATTGAATTCTATGGTACCAATCTGGAAAAAGGATAAGAAAGATGTTAAACAAGAAGATTATGAATCTTTCTATACGAGTACATTCTACGATTATGAGAAACCATTTGAAGTCATTCCTTATAAAGTAGAAGGACTTACATCTTTCACATCTTTGTTGTTTATTCCAAGTCATGCACCGTACGATTTATATACAAAAGAGTATGAAAAAGGATTGCAACTTTATTCCAATGGTGTCTTAATTATGGATCATTGTGAATCTTTGTTACCAGATTACTACAGTTTTGTAAAAGGAATTGTCGATTCTGATGACTTACCGTTAAATATTTCTCGTGAGACATTACAACAAAATCGCCAGATCGATTTGATTGCAAAGAACATCGAAAAGAAGATTACGTCTACTTTGACAGATATGTTGAAGAAAGATAGAGAGCGTTATGAGAAGTTCTTCGAAAACTTTGGTCTTGCTTTGAAGATGGGGATTTATGCAAGTTACGGTATGGCTAAAGATACGCTTCAAGATTTGATTTTGTTCTATTCTTCTAAGGCTCGTAAGATGGTTACATTTAAAGAGTACGTCGAAGGTATGAAGAAAGATCAAAAAGAAATTTACTATGCTTGTGGGGAGACAATTTCTAAAATCGATTTGATGCCGCAAGTAGAAGCCATGAAGGATAAAGACTATGAAATCCTTTACTTGACGGATGCTACAGATGAATTTGTACTTCAAATGATGATGTCATATAACGATAAGAAATTCATGAGTGTTGCTAGTGCAAATTTAGATGTCGAAAGCGAAGAAGAAAAGAAAGAGTTAGAAAAGATTCAAGAAGAAAAGAAGGATTTGCTAGTAGGTATTAAGGATGTGTTAAAAGGCGACGTTACAGATGTTAAATTCACGACGTCTTTAAAAGAACATCCAGTATGTTTGACGACATCAGGTAATTTGTCTGCTGGAATGGAAAAAGTAATCAATCAACTTCCAAATGCTTCTAAAGTGAAAGCAAATGAAGTTTTGGTAATCAATGCACATCATCCAATTGCAGAAAAACTAGAAAACTTGTATCAAAACGATAAAGATTCATTCGATAAATATGCAAAAGTTCTATACAACGAAGCACGTTTAATTGAAGGATTATCTTTGGAAAATCCAAGTGAATTCAGTGATTTAGTTTGTGAACTTCTTTCAAAATAGGTGGAAATTCCACCTTTTTTGTTTGCACTAATTTTATAGTTTTTTTTCGAAATGTGTGTTATACTTATACTAGTGAGGCTATATGGAAACAAAAACAAACGTCATGCGAATTTTAGATGCACATCATATTCCTTATCATGAATATTGTTATATTGGTACTGGTGCTGTTAGTGGTATCGATGTGGCAAATGTGTTAGGACAAAATCCCAATCAAGTATTTAAAAGTTTGGTCACAGTATCCAAAGAAAAACGTCATTATGTGTTTTTAGTACCTGTTGCAAAAGAGTTGGATTTAAAAAAATGTGCCAAAGCAGTATCGGAAAAGAACATCGAGATGATTCCACAGAAGGATTTATTGGGACTTACCGGTTACGTTCATGGTGGATGTTCTCCAATCGGTTTAAAAAAAGAGTTTCCAGTTGTTATCGATTCTTCTGCTGAACAGTTTGAAACCATCATCTTTAGTGCTGGTAAGATTGGATATCAAGTTGAAGTGGCCTTGGAAGATTTAAAACAGGTCATCCCTTATCGGATGGCGGATATTGCTAGGGAGTGAGAAAATGGAAAAGAGTAAAAAGAAGGGTAGTATTCGAGGAAGAGTTAAAAAGAGAATTAGTAAAATTCAATATCAGAAGGCAATTAAAAATGAATCTTATTATGCTAATTTATCGGCATTGTTCTTGTGTGTTAGTATTGCGCTTGGATTAGGCGGTGTCGTAGCAGGTTCTGTTTTGACAGTTGTTTATCAACCAATTTTAAATGAAACTTTAAGTATCGTTTTTATTTTAATTTCAGTATTTTTGTTTGTGGTGTCCATTATTGGATATGGTTATACGCATAAACTTTATAAGGAAATTCAAAAGCAAAATTTAAAAAATATGATTAAGAGTTCAAGCGAAGTCAACAATCGTGAGATTTATGTTTTGGGAACACTTGTCATGTTGATTGTTGAAGTGACTGCGATTTATTTTGCTAATAGTACGCTTTCTAATCAGTATCAAAAATATGTGGATTCGAAAGAAGAGATTAAGTCCCAAATTGCCGATCAAGTAGACGGAAAGGTAGAGGCAACTTACAACGACGATTATTCCAAACTTTCTGTTATTTTCAATAAAGATTATGCCAATGGTAGTGCTACGATTAATCTTACTGATAAAAATAGAGCTATGATGTGTGATGAATCTGAAATTGTATATATGGCAAATTTAAATCAGTACAATGCCGATAGTATGACGGATGAATTTATCGATTATGTTGCTACAATTTTAAATATTTATCAAGATGGATATTCAACGGATACGTTGATGAATGAGTTGAGTGGCAATGTTCGGGTTGCAGTCAATGGGTTACTTGAAAATGTCGATAATACAAATTTTCAATACGAAAGAGATTTTAATTTAAGTAAAGGAAAAGTTCATCGTAATTTATCTGTTACAAGAAGCAATCAATATGTAACTATTACGTTGACATATACTTGTCGTTAGAGGGCGAATGCCTTCTTTTTTTTGAAAAAAATATACCAAAATTTGTTTTTTCGATATAATAGTAGTAAAGAAAGATAGAATGAATTCTTTCTAGCGCCAGAACTTTGAATAGTTGACGAGGATAGTAGTGATCGAAAATTCGGCGGATGCTACTACGTAGGGAAGATGCGTTAGGTATGTCTAAAAAGCAAAATCGACATTGTAACAACAGATGTATCACTTTTCAGAAGGAGGAAGTATGTGTGGAATTGTCGGATGCGTAGGAAAAGAAAAATGCGTCCCAATTTTATTAGACGGCTTAAAGTCGTTGGAGTATCGCGGTTATGATTCGGCTGGGATGGCTTATTTCAATGGTGGTCAAATTGCGATTACAAAGGCCTTTGGGCATGTTAGTAATTTAGAAAAAGAAGTAAATCCAGGAGTGAATAGTTTTCTTGGGATTGCTCATACGAGATGGGCGACTAATGGCGCACCATCCCTTAAGAATGCTCATCCGCATCGAGTTGGAAAAATTACATTGGTTCACAATGGTATCATCGAAAATGCAGATGAAATTAAGAGTCGTGCCAATTATTCTTTTCAAAGTGATACGGATAGTGAAGTAGCAGCATTTGTCATTAACAAACTTTACGAAGAGACGCACGATATGGTGCAGGCACTTACTTTGTGTAATAAAGAGTTGGAAGGAAGTTATGCTTTTGCGATTTTGAACGAGGATGAACCTACGAAACTTTATGCATTAAAGAAGAGTAGTCCTTTAATTATCGGTGTCGGCGAACACGAAAACTTTGTGGCAAGTGATATTCCTGCCATCATTTCTTATACTAGAAAGTACATTATTTTAGAGGATGAAGAACTTGCCGTAATCGATGAGGATAAGGTATCCGTTTACCGTGACGGTCGTGCGATTACGAAAGAGGTTCGTACCTCTAACTTGGATGCGACTGCAACTAGAATCGATGGTTATCGTCACTACATGATGAAAGAGATTCACGAGCAACCAGAAACTCTTCATAAAACGATTGAAAAACTAATTCACAATGGTTCTTTTGATGCCTCTTTACCAACTTTATCACAATATGATTCGGTTGAAATTATCGGATGCGGTAGTGCTTATCACGTCGGTTGTGTCGGTAAAAGTTTGTTTCAAGATTATGCGCATGTCTTTTGTAATGCGTTTATTGCATCGGAGTATCGCTATGAAGAAAATCTTCATTATGGTAAACCTTTGATTATTTTTATTTCACAATCAGGAGAGACTGCTGATACGCTTGCTTGTCTTAGAAAGGTAAAAGAGGAAGGACTCGATACTTTGGCTATCGTCAATACCAAAGAGTCTTCGATTGCTAGGGAAGCGGGTAAAGTTATCTACATTGAAGCAGGCCCTGAAATCGCAGTTGCAACGACCAAGGCTTATACGGCACAACTTGCTGTTTTATCGATTTTGGCATTAAAAGCAACGGCTGAACATAACCCAGAGTTTTCAGTATCGCCAGTTATGGAATCTTTCTTTCGTTTGCCTGTGGTGCTGCAGAAGGTGTTAGAGGATGACTCACAAATTCGCGATATTGCCGATCATATCTATCAAGAACACGATATCTTTTTCTTAGGAAGAAAGGTCGATTATGCGATTTGTTTGGAAGCATCTCTTAAGTTAAAAGAAATCTCTTATTTACACAGCGAGGCATATCCCGCAGGTGAGTTAAAACATGGTACGATTTCTTTGATCCGAGATAGGACTCCAGTTATTTCGATTATTACGGATTCTAGTATTGCTAGTAAGACGATTAGTAACGTAAAAGAGGTGCTTGCTAGAGGAGCATACTCGATTATCTTTACGACATTTGACTTAGAAAGTGACGACTCACTTTATGAATATTTGGTTTTGGTTCCGAAGATGGATCCATTTGTACAACCGATTGTGGTCGTTGTTTTACTACAGTTATTGGCATATTACGTTGCTGATAACAACGGTTGCAGTATCGATAAACCGAAAAATTTAGCAAAATCTGTAACAGTAGAATAGAGGGAGACCTCTTTTTCTTTTGGCTCATTTTATGGTATGATAGATACATTGGAATTGGAAAGGGGACACTCATATGGTTAGCATATTGGTTGCCATTCTGGTAGCAATTTTGTGGGCAGTTGGCGAAGTATACATGGCCAAAGATAGCGTATCTAAAAACCGCAGAGTACTTATTTTTTATCAATACTTAGGTATGTCTATTTTATATTTTGGAACGGTGCTCATATTATCACCAAGTACATTTTCTACTTTTTCGTGGAGTCGCTTTTTTCGCTTTATGCCAGCGGCACTTGCTAATATCATTGGGATGGTCTTCTATACTAAGGCAATTAAAAGTGGAAAACTTTCGGTCGTATCACCAGTTATGGCCGCATATCCAATCATCAATGTATTTTTAGGATTTTTTATTTTAAAAGAAGATGTTGGCATGATATCCTTTTTGGCAGCGATTTGTATTACCGTTGCCATCGTCGTCATGAGTTTTTTACAGACGAAAGGAACATCGCAAGGAAAAGCACTTAACATTGGACTCGTTGCTGCTGTTATTTACATGATTATCGTAGCATTTGCAACGTATTTAGAAAAATGGGCCTACGTCGATGGTCTTACATTGATGGACTGTTTTTACTATTTTGGAATCTGTTATTTGTTATCTGCCATCGGTGTTTTGATTTATTTGAAACTCAAAAAGATTTCTTTCCATAAAATTACAAAAGATACCGTGTTGGGAATTGGCGGGACTGACTTTGGTAATTTGTTATCATCGGTTGCTTTGTACGGTTCTAGTATGTCGGTTGTCACACCGATTATGGCGATGTATACGGTTTTGACAAATTATTTGTCGCGCAGTATTTTAAAAGAGAAAATTTCTTTTTGGCAAAGCATCTGCATTGCAGTCATCATTTTATGTACATTACTGATTTTGATTTTGTAGGAGGAATGAACCATGAATGAAAATATTGGAAGTAAAGGAAAGGGAAACGATTATCGTAGGGTGTTAAAAAACATTGAAAGAAAAAAGATGAAACTACGGGAACAAGCGAAAAAGAATCGTCCGAAAAAGAAACGTGTCGTTCAAATTATGGACTCCAATTATTCTTTCGAACCGGATTCTAAGAAAAAGAGAAGAGTTGTTTTGGTTTCTCCTACGCCTCCTGAAGTGGTTGAAAATGGTACGAAAGTGGTACTTCAAAATCCCAAGCCAAGAAAGAAAAAGGGCATTTCTGTCATCGATATCGATCAAGAGATGAAGCAAAAGGAACAGCAACCATCAGAACAAACACCAGTCCAAACAAAGGAGACACCATCTCCAAAGAATGTCGAACAAGTAAAACCAGTTGTATCCAAGCCATCAAAACCGGTTCCTAAAAAGGAAACGAAACCAGTTCCTGTTGTCATTCCTGACGTAGCAGAAAAAGAGAATAAACCGATTCAAAAAGATGCAAAGCCAGAGAAGCAAGAACCGCTTCGACCTAAGAAAAGAAGAAAAGTAGGGACTCCTTTAACGGACCGTGAACGAATTGAAAACGAAGCACTTGTCAAAGTTTTGAACGAGAAGATTTACGATATCGAATACGAGTTACGAGATCTTGCATATCGCGAATGGGTCATTCAAAAACAAGTTGATGCTGTGCAAGAACAACAAGAGGCAGAGAAACTTGCAGCGCAGTTAGAAGAAATCTTAGTGGCCTTACAAAAGTTATTGGACGACTTAAACGACAACGATTACTTATTCGATCAAACTTATTTGGAGGAACTGGGAATTCATTTGGTTCATAAGATTAGTAACCGGGAATACGTCGGTGACAATCGTTTCATTCTTTACTTTGATCAGTTGATTTCTGAAATCGAGAAAAGTAAGGACCGAGTAGAACAATTAAAAGAGCGAACGGAAGAAAAAGGCGAAGAGTTAGGACTGGTCGAAGAAGATTACAACCGTTATTTGGATGAGTATTACAATCAAGAAAAGATTTCTGGTATGGTGCAGGATATGGTTCAAAGACAAGAAGCGATTCTCCGTGATATCGATGGAAAACTTGCGAATGCGGTATCTACTTCTGAGCGAACTCATTACGTGATGGATGGCATCAGTAAGCAGACGAAAAACTTAATGGCTGGTCTTGCAGTTGGAATGTTAGTGCCTGGAATTCGGGGTGCTTCTGCCGTCGCCTTAGGTGTCGTTGCAACGGTCACAGGAATCCGTCATTTGGTGGCACCTCCATCTCATGCCGTTCATGAAAAAACAGTTAAGGTCGATGACTATCAGAAAATTATTCGAAAAGGATCCATGGACATCGGTATGGCAAGAGCGTTATTAAACGAAAATATGAAATATTTAGAAGATGTCATGGAACAATGCGAAAGAGAGTTTTCTTCGTATCCAGCATACGACTCCATTGCTGCAGATTTTGAAAAATTGCAGGTCGTTTTAATGGAGCAAGATGCTTATTTTGCTAAAATGGAAGATGACTTATACAAAAAAGAAAACGTCAATAAAGAACAATTGAAACTTGTTCGTGACTAAAAAAGAAGCTAATCGTTTGGATTGGCTTCTTTTTGTAAGTAGACCTGATGATTATTTTGTAGTCGTACATCATCGGGTTTGTATTCTAGTGCGATTGCATTCCAGTACACAGCATAATCATATTGCTTTAGTCGGAATGATGAAATCGCTAATAAATCGTATAAGGTTCCGTCAAAACTCATGACTTCATTGATGTATGTCTTAGGATGCGTTTTGATTTTTAATGCTTGTAGAGCAGTATGAATGCACTTTTTATATTCTTCTTGCAAATAATACAAAAAGGCAAGTTCTGTATAACCATCGCGTAAGTATGGCGCTTCTTCGATGGCTAACTTTAACCACATTTCGGCTTCACGGTACCGTTTTAGATGAAAGTAGGATCTAGCAATGAATCGCATCGATGCTGCTCGTTCGTCTTTCCAAGTTGCGGTCTTTAGCGATAGGTGTTTAATTAACGTATCGATACAACGATTCCATTTGTGGTAATACATGTACTCGCGTCCCAAGTAGTGGACGTTACGATCGTTTTCGGGGTCTTCTTTTACGGAAAGTTCTAGTAAAGGTAGATAAGAAGATCTCGATTTCTCATGATCTGGGTAATGATTCAATGTGATGGAATCGATTGTCACAACTCGTTCTTCTTTCAGTGCTGTTAAGACTTCATGAACAGGATGGGTCCATTTATAATCTTTCTTGGTGTGGATTTTATCTAGGTAGAAGTTTACAATTGGGTTGTTGTTTTCATCTAGACTCCAATTGTAATTGTATCTTGCTCTGGTTGTATCAGGTTGCCAATATTTTTCTAGTTCTTTGCGCCAACCAGGCATGAAAACTTCATCCAAATCCGTACAGATACAAATATCGGTATCATCTGGAACCATTTTTAACGATTCGTTTCGGGCGACGTCAAATCGCCACGGTTTGAAAACTTTTGTCTTGACGTGAATTCCGCATTCTTTTAATTTCTTTACGGTATCATCGGTAGAACCGGTATCCAATACGTAAATTTCATCTGCTTCTTTTACCGATTCGTACCAGCGCTCGACAAACTTTTCTTCGTTTTTGCAAATTGCGTATACGACTACTTTGTATTTGTGTTCTGTCATACTACGGTCCTGTTGGCCCTGTAGGTCCTGTCGGTCCTGTTGGTCCCGTAGCTCCGTCTGGTCCTGTCGGTCCAGTAGGTCCTGTTGCTCCGTCTGTTCCGGTTGGTCCAGTAGGTCCTGTTGCTCCGTCTGTTCCAGTTGGTCCGGTAGGTCCTGTTGCTCCATCTGTTCCCGTAGGTCCAGTTGCACCAGTTGATCCGGTTGGTCCTTGTGGAATCGTCAAGTTTAATATAAAGTTAGGTGAAGTTCCCGTAATGGTTGCTGCTGCTTGAGAACCAGGAGCACCTGTCGATACGGTTCCAATTGTTAAGTTTGGTGCAGTTCCTGTAGGTCCTGTAGAACCTGTGGCACCCGTCGGTCCTGTTGGTCCGGTTGGTCCACTCGGTCCTGTAACACCTGTTGGACCTGTAACTCCGGTTGCACCAGTAGCGCCCATAGGTCCAGTTGCACCGGTTGGTCCTGTAGCACCGATTGTTCCAGCTAATCCTTGCGGTCCTGTTGCACCTGTAGCGCCTGTCGGTCCGGTTGGCCCTGTAGAACCTGTCGGTCCAGTAGGTCCCGTAGGTCCAGTTGCTCCAGCAGGTCCGCCACTAGGTCCAGTCGGTCCCGTTGGGCCAAAACAGAAGATTGGAAAACGTGCTGGTCTATCTGGTCTACAATCATTATTTTCAAAAAAATCTCTATTCATTTTATTCTCCTTTCTAATATAAAATATGTTTGAACGAAGAAATGCGAGACACCATTAACCCAGAAAATCATGACTTTTTATAAAATTTGCTGTATTTTTTTCTGAATTACTCAAAATTTAGTAGTTGGTCTTTTTTTGATGTCTTTCATCATAAGATGAGATAGAGGTGGAAAATGAGAACATATACGGTTCAAAGAGGAGATACGTTATATGGAATATCCAAGCAGTTTGGAGTGAGTGTTTCAGAAATTAAGCGTTTGAACAATTTAACTAGTGATTCGATTACGGTCGGAGATGTGTTACAGATTCCTACGACAGGAAATACAACTTATATCGTTCAAAGAGGAGATTCCTTATACAGTATTGCTAGACTTTACAATACGACAGTTGATGCGATTAAACAATTCAATGGACTTACCAGTGACTTATTGTCGATTGGAATGGTTTTACAAATTCCCGCACTCGATGGCAATGACTCTTCCGGTTACGTGAATTACACGGTTAAAAAAGGGGATTCTCTGTATAGTATTGCCAAATCGTTTGATACGACGGTTTCTGAAATTATGTCGTTCAACAATCTATCGTCGACAGTACTCAGTATTGGGCAAGTTTTAAAAATTCCTACGATGGAAACGGGTCAAAATTATGGTGTTTACTTAGTTCAAAAAGGAGATACTTTGTATTCAATTGCCAATCAATATGGTATTACCGTATCAGAACTCAAGGCTTTGAATCATTTAACGAGTGATCAACTCAGCATTGGAATGATGTTGAAAGTTCCTGGAACTGGTGTCATTTTAGAGTGTTATGGCACTAATTACACGGAACCTACTTACATTACGCATACAGTTGTTAAAGGAGATAATTTGTATTCGTTGGCATCTAGATATGGTGTCAGTGTCGACAGTATCAAGAGACTGAATAACTTGACTAGCAATCTGTTATCGATTGGGCAAGTATTAAAAATAAAGGAGGCTTAAAATGGCTTTAATTTCTTATGAAGAGTTTCAAAAGACAGATGCTTATCCGGCATTTGCAAAACAAAATTCGGATGTTGGATATTTAAAGGTGCAGGCATTTATGGCCGATCAGGCAATTCCGATTCCCGACGTGGAGATTTTAATTACTAAAGAAATTGAAGGTAATATTGTTGTTTTTTTTCGCGGGTATACGGATTCTAGTGGCATTATCGATAATATTACTTTACCAGCGCCAGCAGATACGTACAATGTATCGACGGAGACGTTTTCTGAATTTGAAGTGTACGATTTGACCGCAGTCAAAGAATCTTTTCAAACCTTAAAAAAATATACGATTGGAATGTTCGGAGGATTAAAAGTGTTGCAGTACATCAAAATGGTTCCTATGATTCAGGGAGGTAGCTATGCCCGTTAGAGTTCCGGTCGTTCCAGAGTATATTACCGTTCATTTGGGTGCTCCTAATGAGGCTGCTCGGAACATTACGATTCCGTTTATCGAATATATTACGAACGTTGCTACGTCTGAAATTTATCCTTCTTTTCCAACCGATGCGATCAAAGCTAACATTTTAGCTCAGATTTCGTTTGCACTTAATCGTGTCTACAACGAATGGTATCCTTCACAAGGATACGGATTTGATATTACAAGTGATCCGACATATGATCAGACATTTCGGGAAGATAGTCAATTTTTCGAAAATATCGCTGTCATTGTAGATGATCTATTTAATGATTTCATTCGAAGAGAGGGGCAGATTCAACCACTTTTTGCACAGTATTGTGCTGGTAAAAACGGCAGTACTTGCAATGGACTTTCGCAATGGGGAAGTGTCAACTTAGCCAATCGTGGTTTTGATCCATTGGAGATTTTAAGATATTATTATGGTGACGATATCCAAGTTGTTTACGATGCTCCGGTGGAACCTTTGATGTCTTCTTATCCGGGATTTCCACTTGCGGTTGGTTCGGCCGGAGATCCGGTAAGGACTCTAAAAATTCAATTGAATCGGATTGCCAATAACTATCCGGCGATTCCTGTCATATCGAATTTAAATGAGTTTTTCACAGTTGAGATGGAACGAGCAGTTAAAGTATTTCAAGATATTTTTAGTTTAGAGCAGACTGGGGAAGCAGATAAATCGACTTGGTATAAAATTAAATATATTTACAATAGTGTCAAACGAATTGCCGATTTGGAGAGTGAGGGAATTAGTGAGGAAGAAGCGACACTTCTTTATGAACAAGCATTGGAATATGGTGATCAAGGTCCCTATATTCGACTTCTTGCTTATTTACTATCCGTGATTGCCTATTTGGATTCTTCTTTGCCGATGTTAGAAGTAGGAGATGTCTTTGATGATAATTTACAGGAAATGCTCATTGCGTTTCAAGAAAAGTATGGATTGGATGCGGATGGAAAGTTGGATGTCGAAGATTGGCCTGTCCTTTTAGATGTCTATAATCAATTGTTAGAGTCGGTTCCAAGTAAGTACTATGACTATCGCGATGAGTTTTATCCGGGATACTTTTTGTCAATCGGTATGACTGGCGATGACGTCAAGAGACTGCAACAATTTTTATATCAAATCTGCGTACGAAAGAAAAATATACCTGGTGTACGAGTCGATGGTACATTCGATTCTTTGACTGAGTCTTCGGTAAAAGCGATTCAAAAGATGGCGAATCTTCCTGAAAACGGTGTGGTTGGACCCGCGACATGGTACCAGATTGTCGAGATGTCTAAGAGTTAGCAAACGGAAAAACGTTTGCTTTTTTTGTCTTCTTTGACTATACTAATGATAGTAGATGAGTCGCAGTTTGTACTCATGAAAAGGAGGATGCCATGAAAAATAAAGAACGTATCATCGCTATCGTTTGTTTTGCATTGTTCATTGTTTTCTTGGTTTTCTTTCTCATTTTCTGGGCTTTGTTTCGAAGTGACTCTTCCGGTGACTCTTACGATGCTTCCAAGTGGCAGATTACGATTGTGTACCGACTCATCAACATTCGGGCGGAGGCTAGTTTGGATGCTGAAATTTTAGGACAAGTGAAACAAGGAGAAACGTACGACGTCTTAGGTTATACGGTCGATGAAGAGTACGAATGGTATCAGATTGAAAAAGATGGAATCAAAGGATATGTCGGATCTAAGAAGGATGCTCCTTATGTCAAAGAGACTGGGCAGGCTAAAAAGTCTGATATCGAACTGAAATATTACGATGAATATGTCGTGTTTGTAGATGGCAACATTACGTTAGATGGCCTTACGTGTACCTCTAGTTACGGTTGTGATATTACGTATGAGATTTTAGATGATGATTACATTCAGTATATTGCAACGGACTCTTTAGGAACGAGTGTTTATAAGACACAACGGTACTACATGGTGTATTCCATTTCCAATTTTGAACGAGAGTACGATGATGTTACGGTTCGTGGTACGTTTTCTAATTTGAGTGATGGACTTCATATCAATTTACAAGTTTGGAATAAAATCTTGATTCCACCAGAGTCTTTGTCGCCAACGTTTTACTATATCATAACGCCGTATTCGGATGTGGAAACGATTTCCACAATCAATGAAAGCGTCGTATCTTTGGAAACACCTAACTTGATGTTTCAAGCAGGGAACTTATTGGATAGTACTGTAAATGCGTATCAAGATTTGGTTTCTAATCCGTACGAATTTTCACCTAAACAGGAGTATTTAATTGGCGGCGTTCCTGCTAACTCTTGTATCAATGTCGATTATTTGATTCCAAGGAATGTTCATCAGTACTTTACAGAACCAGTAAAATATTTTGAATTTGGATATCGGGCATCGTTACCGAATGCGGTTGGATTCCGTTCTTATTTATCAGAAAAGTATGTAATGCCTTACTAAAAGATGTGAAAAATGCACATCTTTTTTTCTTTTTTACATAAAATAAAAATAATTAGCACTCTTGCTTGACAAGTGCTAATTGAGTGAGTATAATGGATGCTAGTGAGGTGATATATATGTATGGAATGCCTACTAATCAAGAAGAAGATGTATTAAAAAAATATGGTCGTGACATTACGAATGATGTCAAGACTAGAAAGACAGATCCGGTAATTGGCCGTGATGATGAAATTCGTAGTATTACGAGAATTTTATCTAGAAAAACGAAGAATAATCCGGTTTTAATCGGTGAACCTGGTGTCGGTAAAACTGCTATTGTCGAAGGACTTGCCCAGAGAATTGTCAAAGGCGATGTCCCAGAAAGTTTGAAAGATAAGACGATTTGGGAACTCGATATGGCTTCTTTGGTGGCTGGTGCCAAGTATCGTGGTGAATTTGAGGAACGTTTGAAAAACGTTTTAAATGAAGTTAAGAAAAGTGAAGGAAACATCATCATGTTTATCGATGAGATTCACATGATTGTCGGAACTGGTGCGGAAGGTGCCATGGATACTTCTAATATCCTAAAGCCGATGTTGGCGCGTGGTGAGATTCATGTCATTGGTGCGACAACGTTAAATGAATATCGTCAATATATTGAGAAAGATGGTGCCCTAGAGCGAAGATTTCAAAAGATTATCGTTCATGAACCTTCTGTCGAAGATACGATTACGATTCTTCGTGGCTTAAAGGAACGTTACGAAATCCATCATGGTGTTACGATTCAAGACCGTGCTTTGGTTTCTGCTGCGGTATTATCCAATCGTTATATTACAGATCGCTATTTACCAGATAAGGCTATCGATTTGGTCGATGAGGCATGTGCAACGATTCGTGTACAGATGGACTCTGTTCCGACAGAACTCGATGAACTTTCTCGTAAAATCATGCGTTTGGAAATCGAAAAAGAAGCCATTCGTAAAGAAAAAGATGATATTTCTAAGAAACGTGTTGCTGAAATCAATACGGAATTAGATACTTTACGAGAACAAGAAAACGAGATGAAAGAAGCTTGGAATAAAGAGAAGGGAATCAATGATCAAATTAAAAACAAGAAGAGCGAAATTGAAAAAGCAAGATTCGATTTGGAACAAGCGGAAAACAATTACGACTTAGAGAAAGCGGCTAAATTGCAACATGGTGTATTACCGAGACTTGAAAAAGACTTGGCAGAATTACAGGGCTTAGAGAAAAATAAGTTATTGAGTGATGTCGTTACTAGTGATGATATTGCTGCTGTCATTTCTCGTTGGACAGGTGTACCAGTTGCTAAGTTAGTTAGTACTGAAAAAGAAAAATTATTGTCTTTATACGACAACTTAAGACATCGTGTCATGGGACAAGATGAAGCATTGAAATTAGTAAGCGATGCTATCATTCGTTCTAGAAGTGGTATCAAAGATCCAAATCGTCCAATCGGCTCTTTCATCTTCCTAGGTCCAACTGGTGTTGGTAAAACAGAAGTTGCTAAGAGTTTGGCATATGAATTATTTGATGATGAACGTCACATGATTCGTATCGATATGAGCGAGTACATGGAGAAGTTCTCTGTCTCTCGTTTAATCGGAGCCCCTCCAGGATACATTGGATACGAACAAGGTGGCGAGTTAACGGAAGCGGTTCGTAGAAACCCTTACAGTATCATTTTGTTCGATGAAGTAGAAAAAGCTCATCCAGAGGTTTTGAACTTGTTGTTACAGATTCTAGATGATGGTAGATGTACGGATTCGAATGGTCGTACGGTCGACTTTAAAAATACGATTATTATCATGACTTCTAACGTCGGCAGTGAGTACATTCTTTCTGGTCAAGATGACAAAGTAATGGAAGAACTTCACAAGCATTTTAAACCAGAATTTATCAATCGTGTCGATGAAGTTATCGTATTTAAGAAACTTACGAAAGATGTATTGTACGAAGTCTTAGATAAGATTGTTCGTGAGATTGAAGATCGTTTGAAGGACTCTCACATCCAGATTCGTTTGACGGATACGGCAAAGAACTACTTAATCGATAAAGGTTACGATGAGTTTTATGGCGCTCGTCCATTGAAACGTCTCGTCAATCGTGAAGTAGAGACAGTATTAGCGAAGAAATTAATCGACAACGAAATCAAACCGGATAGTATTGTCACAATCGACTATCAAAATCATCAGATTCTTGTCAGTTAGGAAAATGTCAAGCATATGCTTGACTTTTTTTTGTTTTTGCCGTCAAGAACTAGTAAATTTTCATTTCCTTGTTTTCTTTTCTGGCTTTATTTCTAAAAGATGATATAATTAGAGTATAGTAGGTGAGGATATGAAAAAAAATAGAGGTATTACAATTGTTGAGTTGATTGGATTTATTATTGTATTAGGAATTATTATCGTATTAGTAATCCCTAAGATAACGGAATATATTACCGGTTCTAGGGAGAAAACGATGGTTCAAAATGCTGAGATTTATTTAGAGTCAGCGAAAGTTTTGTATCACAGTCAATATATGCTTCCGGAAGCAGGTCAAACTGATGCGTTAAGTGTATGTGATATTAGGGTTCGTTCTGGTGGAAAAAGTCCGTATGGTGCGGAATGGGATTGTGGAAAGAGTTTCGTTGCTGTTTATAATCCTGATAATAATCAATATAATTACTATGTTCAGTTAGTGGATGCGAATGGAAATGCTTTGCCATTAACAGAAGAGGGACATTTTCATGAAGATTTAGTCGTAGTAGAAAGTGATGGTAACTATCCGACACGATCTGACGATAGGTTGCTCATTATGAGAGCAAAAGTTGGCGATTACGTCAATTATGATGCCGGTGTTTGGGAGACTGATATGGCACTACCTACGCAGGTTGGAACGATTGGAGGAGTTACGGCAGGAACTAGTCGAAATAATAGTGTCTCTTGTTCCAATGTTACTTCCATTTTATCCGGATGGCGAATTTTGTCGAAAAGAGATGGAAAAGTTACTTTAGTTAGTGCAGGTAATCCACTTTGCTATTATCATGGTGGAACGGATAATGCTTATACATCAGAACAGTATCTAAAAGGAAATTTAGATTGGGCATCTAAGTACGTTTCTAGTAAGGCAACTAGTGAAGTAGACGCTCTTTCTTTTGAAGATTTTAAGAATGAATTTGCACTTTCTGTATCCGTTTTAGGAAAGGAAGACTTATTGAATTATTGCAAAGATACTAGCAATTGTGAAATGAATGAAGATTCAGAAGGTGCCATTGCAAATGTTTCTGATGCTAGTTTGTTCCGCATCGATGCACCGTACTATTTGGCATCTTCTAAGGACACGGCAACGTTATGGAGTGTGGCAACCGATGGAAATATTACGTCTTTTACAGATCAAGCACAAGGTATTCGTATTTTGATTACGTTAAATAGTGATGTTGTTGCAAAAGGAAAAGACGAAAACGGTGCGTGGATACTATCTTAGCATATTTTGACGGAACGGCACGTTTATTATATAATATAGATAGGAGGATTTTTATGAAAGAAGATTTCAAAAACATTATCTTGATGGGACTTGGTGCAATGTCTTTGACGACAGAAAAAGCACAAGAAATGAAGAAAGAACTTTTAAAGAAAGGAGAAGAAGTATACGAAAAGGGAAAAGTAGCAAATGAAGAATTAAAGCATAACATCGAAGAAAAGATTAAAGAAAACGTTACAGTCGTATACCAGACACCAGATTTATCAAAAGAAGATCTTGCTAAAAAGATTCAAGAGTTATCAGATGAAGATAAGAAAGAAATTATGGATTTATTAAAGGATAAAAAATAATATGAAGCGAGAAGGGAAACGCTTAAGTGACATTGTACGTGTCATCAATAAATATCATCTGGTAAAAGAAGCGACTCCCGAAAGATTACGTCAGGCTTTAGAAGAATTGGGACCAACATTTATTAAGATTGGTCAAATTATGTCTTCTAGGCCTGATTTGGTTCCTAAGGAGTATTGTGCAGAATTAAAGAAGTTACGGAGTAACGTAAAACCGATGGAGTTTTCTCTCGTTACAGAAATTCTAGATCGTGAGTATAATGGTGAAACTTGGAATATATTTGCATCGATTGAAGAAGTTCCGATTGGATCTGCTTCGATTGCTCAAACCCATCGGGCTACTTTAAAAAATGGCGATGAAGTTGTTATAAAAATTGAACGAGAACACGTCTATGAAACGATGACACAAGATATCAAACTGTTAAAAAGTGTCGTTCGGCTTTTACATTTAGATAAATTATTTTCGAGTGTTTTGGATATCGATTCTTTCTTAGATGAGATGTATCAAACGGCTTTGGAAGAAATGGACTTTTTGATGGAAGCAAGACATATGAAAGAGTTTGCGAATAATCAAAAAGATGTCCGTTACATCAAACCGATTCGTGTTTACGATGAGTATTGTACGAGAAATGCACTCGTTATGGAGTATATTGGTGGATACAATATCAATCAATTAGATTCTTTAAAGAAAGATGGTTACGACATCAAAGAAATTTCTGAGAAACTTGCCTATAATTATATTAAACAAGCATTGGATGATGGGTTCTTTCATGCGGATCCACATTCCGATAATATTAAGATTGATGATGGCAAAATCGTATTTTTAGATTTCGGTATGATGGGGAGACTAACACATCATAACAGAAAACTTTTGGATGCTTGCATTCGGGCGATTGTATCGAACGAATACAGTGAAGTAGGGCATATTTTAACGGTTATGAATACGAATAACTATCCAATCGACCATATGAGACTTAACAACGATATCAAACGCGTTTTGGATAAAAACAAGACAGCAGAGATTGCCAATATCGATATCAAAGGATTTGCACTTGATATGTTTTCGATGTTAAACGACAATAAGATTATTTTGCCACGCGATATTACGATGTTGTTACGTGGTATTATTGTCATTGCAGGATTACTAGAAGAAATCGATCCGACTGTCAGTTTGATGCAAGTATTACAAACGTACTTTGATCCAAAAGATATGTTTACTAAGGATAAATTCAAGGATTATGCTTCGACGGTTGTCCGTAGTGGCGCTGATTTAATGGTCATTCCAAAAGAAGCATTGACTCTTTTAAAAGGAATTAATACAGGTGAACTTCGCTTCAATGTCGAAATGACGGACTCTACTGGACAAATCACTAGAATGGAAAAGTTATTCCATTTAGGAATTATAACGGTTTTAGACGTTGCCTTAATAATCGGAATTCCTTTTATTAGCGATACAAATCCTGTTTTATTTGCATTTTATGTGATTGCCGCTATTATCTGTACATGCTGGTTATTTGTTAAGATGTTCGTATCTAGAATACGAAGAAAGTAAAGTGAATGGTAATTCACTTTTTTTATGAATCGCTTTATAGAAGACATATCTTTTTCTCTTTTTGGATAGACTAATACTGGTGATAGATTTTGAAAATTAATTTTAAAAAGTTGTTTCTCTACATTGTGATTACAGCGCTGATTGGCTCTTTGTTTACATTCTTTTCGATGGATGGGATGGAGGCTTTTCAGACGGTTGTAAACAAACCTAGTTTTACACCGCCAGGAATTGTCTTTGGAATTGCTTGGACGATTCTTTACATTTTGATGGCAATTTCTTGGTATATGGTAGATTCTTGTAAGCCTTGTGTCATTGTTTACTTTATCCAATTGATTGTAAATTCTTTGTGGTCGTTTATTTTCTTCGGTTGGGGCAATTATTTTGTTGCCCTTCTATGGACGATTTTGTTATTAGGTCTTATCGTGTATATGATACTTGTCTTTTATAAAGAAAAACCAGCTGCTGCCTATTTGCAAATTCCATACTTGTTGTGGACAATATTTGCTACGATTTTAACGTATGGAGTTTTCTCTTTAAATTAAGTGTCAATTGACAATAACTTGACAACTACCTTTTGGTAGTTTTCTTTTGGAAAAATATTTCATTCTAATGTATTTTGGTATATAATCATAGTAACAATAATAGTAGCAGGAGGAGCATGGATCATTATGAAACTGAAAAAAACGTTATCTAGAAGAGAACTTTATTTGATAGATGCTTATTTTAGGGCAGCAAACTATGTTAGTGTGGGTGAGTTGTATTTATTAGATAATCCGCTTCTTAGAAGACCTTTGGAATTATCTGATGTGAAATCTAAATTAGTAGGTCATTGGGGAACGGTTCCTGGTCAAAACTTTATTTACGTTCACTTAAATCGGGTCATAAAGAAGTACGATTTGGATATGATTTATATTTCAGGACCTGGACACGGTGGCAATAGTGTCGTTGCGAATACTTACTTGGAAGGTAGTTACAGTGAGATATATCCTTCGATTACTTACGACGAAAAAGGACTTCAAAAACTCATGAAGCAGTTTAGTTTTCCAGGTGGTGTTTCTTCTCATGCAGCTCCTGAAACTCCAGGTTCCATTCATGAAGGAGGAGAATTAGGATACAGTCTCAGTCATGCCTTTGGTGCGATTTTAGATAATCCTACTTTGATTGCAGCCTGCGTCATTGGAGATGGCGAAGCAGAAACGGGTCCGTTGGCCACTTCTTGGCAACTGAATAAATTTATCAATCCCAAACATGATGGGGCAGTCTTACCAATTTTGCACTTAAACGGGTATAAAATTGCTAATCCGACGGTTTTGGCTAGAATTCCAAAGAGTGAACTTACGATGTATTTAAAAGGTTGTGGTTGGGATCCTATCTTTGTATCTGGAAGTGATCCAATGAAAATGCACGAAGCAATGGCAACGGCGATGGATGAGGTCATTTCTAGAATTTTAGAAATTCAAGAAGAGGCACGTAGTGGGAAAGAGGTATCCAGTACTTATCACTGGCCAATGATTGTACTTAGAACACCAAAAGGATGGACTGGTCCAGAAGAAGTGGATGGTTTACCGATTGAAGGAACGTTCCGGGCTCATCAAATTCCTTTGATTATCGATGAAGATCATAAGGATAATTTGCACTTGCTAGAAGAATGGCTACGCAGTTATCATCCAGAAGAATTATTTGATGAAAATGGAACGCTTTATAGAGAAATTCGGGAAATGGCTCCGGATAAACGTCATTGCATGGGATTAAATCGTCATGCTAACGGTGGACTTTTGTTAAAGCCACTCATCGTTCCAGACTTTAAAAAGTATGGAGTTGATGTTCCAAAACCAGGAACGGTTACGGCTTCTGACACGCGAGTTCTTTCTTCTTATGTTCGCGATGTTATCGTAAAAAATCCTCGTAACTTCCGGGTATTTGGACCTGATGAAGCACTTAGTAATCGTTTGAACGACATGTTTCAAAAAACATCTAGACAATGGGAGGCACAAATTCTTCCTACCGATGAGTATTTAGCACCAGCTGGTCGTGTCATGGATTCTTATTTATCTGAACACGTTTGCGAAGGGGCTTTGGAAGGTTACTTATTAACGGGTCGTTACGGTTTCTTCGATAGTTATGAAGCATTCGCTCGTATTGTCGATTCGATGGCTAGTCAGCATGCCAAATGGTTAAAGGTAACGAAAGAACTTTCTTGGCGCAAACCGATTGCCAGTTTGAACTTTTTATTAACATCGCACGTTTGGCAACAGGATCACAATGGATATACGCATCAAGATCCAGGATTTTTAAATCATTTGGTGACGAAAAAAGCAGATATTGTTCGCATGTATTTACCACCGGATGCTAATTGTTTACTTTCTTGTTTTGATCATTGCATTCAATCTAAAAACTATATCAACGTCATCGTTGCTAGTAAACATTTGTCTTATCAATGGTTATCTATGAATGAAGCAGTGAAACATTGTAAAAAGGGAATTGGTATTTGGAAATTTGCAAGTAATGATGAAGGAAAACCAGATATTGTCATGGCTTGTTGTGGTGATACGCCGACTCTTGAAACATTGGCTGCCGTCACAATTTTAAGAAGAAATTATCCAAATTTAAAAGTACGTGTCGTCAATGTTGTCGATTTGATGAAATTGGAATCTGATATTTCTCATCCGCACGGATTAAGCGATGATGAGTGGGAAGAATTGTTCCCTTTGAAAGTTCCTGTCATCTTTGCGTTCCACGGCTATCCATCTTTGATTCATCAGTTAATTTATAAACGGAAAAATGATCAAAATTTCCATGTTCATGGTTACAAAGAAGAAGGAACGATTACAACGGCATTCGATATGCGTGTTCAAAATCATTTGGATCGTTATCACTTGGTCATGGATGCTCTTCGTTATTTACCAAAATTAAAAAATGTCGATAGTTTGGTAAGTTATTGTAATTTAAAATTGTTTGAACATTCTAACTATATTCGAAAATATGGAAAAGATCTGCCAGATGTTACGAACTGGTCTTTTCCTGAAGCAATGAAGAATCTAGAATCCTAGATTCTTTTTGTTTTCAAAATTTAGTTTTCATGTTAGAATGAAAATATCATAGTAGGAGTTATATATGGAAAAAGAGAGTAAAGTGGAAGGCAAGAGAAACAACAAGATTTTAATTGTTTTTCTTGTCATTATGGTAGTGATTGTTTTAGGGTTAGTAGGTTACATTGTTTGGGATAAAGTACTGAGAGATGTTGCGGAAGAAGAACCACCAGTTTCTACAATAGAGCCAACACCGACAATTGATGTTACACCTGATATGACACCAAGTCCTGAAGAGGAAGAGGTAGAGATTTCTTTGGAACTCGCTGAACAACTTTATAATATGATTTATGATTGGGAAGAATGTGGCAGTGGTTTATTTGAGTACTATCAATACGATAAAATTTTAGCAAATGATTTTTCGAATGAGTATAAAAATCATATTGTTAAGATGAACTTGTATTCTTCTAATTATAAAGATGGGACAACTAGTAATGGAGATCCTATTTATACGCTTACTACAATCATGAATGTCAAAAACCGTGTTTTGGGATTCGATACTTCTTTTGAGTTAATTTCCTCTTCTGGTTGTAAGAATTTAAACTCAATTGGAGATAATCAATATACTTTGGATTATTCATGTGGTGGTAGAATGTGTAGTCCATCAGTTCGAACGAAATTTGAACGCACTATTCAAAAGGGTGATAAAATTTATTTGACTCAACTTGTTTTATTTGAACAGTCAGAAAATTTAGAATCTGGTTATACTTCTTTTTATTATCAGGATTACAATCATTCAAATTTAATAGCAACGGAAGAGTTTGCTGATTTTGATGATTATTTAGTAAAGTATGATCAATTTGATTGGAGCAAATATGAAAATAATGCCGGAATTTATCAATATACTTTTCAAGTAAATAATGACGGAACTTACACGTTTGTGCAACTAGAAAGAATCCGTTAAGAATCTAGAATCCTAGGTTCTTTTTCTTTTCTAAATTCCTGCCTTATGATATAATATGGTCGTATGTACTTTACTAGTTGCATAAAATCTAGTGAGGTTCATTGACTTTTTTTTGTGTTTTGATTATAATAGCCCTTACAAAAAGGGTAAATGTGTATAGAAAGGATGAGGGAGTATGGCTAAGAAAGGAACGAAGTCTACAAAAAAGAAAAGTGCATATTCAAAAAAGAAGACTTCTACTTCATCTACTACTAAGAATAGAAGTACGACAGGAATGCCAAAAAAGTCTGTTGTTGCATCTACAAATAAAAAGACATCGACTACGAAAAAGCAAACGACTAAGAAAGTTGCTTCAAAAGTAGAAAATACAAAGCCACAATTATCTTCTATTTATACGAAAAATGAGCAAAAAAATGATTCGTTAGAAGATATCTTGTTAGATAAGTTGTTTAACTATCATGAAAAGCCAAAGAAAGCTACAACTAGTAAAAAGGTGGCAAAGAAAGATAATAAGTCCACTTCTAAAAAAATAGCTTCAACGAAACAGACAGCTAAGAAAGAAGTTCCAAAAGAACAGACGGTTGATAAAAAGAAAAAAGAAAAGACTAAAGTAGAAGAGAAGAGTTTAGAAAAAGTTGTTCCTGAAACTCCTTCTACTAATGTAACACCTGTTGAACAACCTACAGTTGTCTCTTCAGAAGTACAGGATTCTCCAAAAGAAGCAAAAAGTAATATTGCCGTTCGTATTTTGTTTTTTGGATTTTGTTTTATCGTCATTGTAGTGTTTATTTTATTTTTGAACTTAAATCATATTGGCGATGCCGTATCAGAAGTTGTACCACAATCTGATTTGACTGTTAGTTATGACGTTTCTGCAATTGATCCAGAGACTTCCAATGTAACCATTACGATTCATGCTAGTAGTGATGTCGGTTTGAAACGTATTTTATTACCGAATCAAAAAGTGAAATATTTGACGAATGAAACGGATGTTTCCGTCCAATACATGGTCAATGCGAATGGAACTTATACGTTCTCAGTTAGTGATATGAGTAATTCGGTTTCCAAAGTAGAAGTTGTCGTCAACTCTTATACATAGAAAGTAATTAAAAAGACCTTTTGAAAAGGTCTTTTCTATTGTGTTTTTCCTTGCATGAAAATTTCTACTAGTTCATCACTTTTACTGGTTCGTACGGCAGTTCCCCAAGTGCCAAAACCGGATGAGATAATTAAGTGATAATCGCCATCTTTTTTAAATCCAGATTGAACGAATAAGTTTCCTGGGAATAGTTGACCGGCATGTGTATGTCCGGCGACTTGTAAATCGACTCCTAAGTTTTTGGCTTGTTTTTCGTCCTCAGGACGATGGTCAAATAAGATGATTGGATAATCGTGATCGATTCCTGTCATTAATTCATCTAACGATAATCGAACGTGATCTTTATCTTTTCTTCCTACTAAGTAGAAGGAGTCATCTATCATTAACACTTCATCTTCTAACGTTCTGATGTTATTTTCGTTAAATTTTTTTCTAGATTCATCGTTTAGTAAATCGTGATTTCCTTCTACATAATAAGTTCCGTATGTCGTATCAGCAGTTCCTAAATTTTCATAAGCACACGTTTTGTATTCTTCTTTGGTGGATTCGTCAAATAAGTCGCCATCGATTAAAAAGATGTCGGCATTTGCTTTATTTACTTGGTCTACGATGTAGTCAATCGTGTTGCAATTGGATCCAGTTCCTAAGTGAAGGTCAGATAGTAACATAATCGTAAGACCATTATTTTTGATTTCTTTATTTACTGAAATTGTGTAATTCGTAATGACTGGGCTTTTTGCTTTATAGACTCCGTATAATGTGTATGTGGTTGCTAGTAAAATAAATGTTACTCCGCCCATCGAGATACGTTTGATGAATTTGATTAATGATTTGGCATTTGCTTTTTTGGCTATCCAAATTGTTAAGTCGTATATTAAGTAGAACATCACGGTGTATAAAAATATGACTGCAGCTGGGGTTAATAAACATACATTGATGGTAAAAAATACTAAGATGATTGACCAAAAGATAAATTTTTTACGGGTACTACTATCTTTCAAATGAAAGCTGGCTCCTAGTTTACTCCCTAAATACCATCCGCCTAAAAGAGTGGGTGGAATAAAGAGTAGATAATGAATTAGACGCATACTCTTCCTCCTATCATTGAATTTATTATAAACGTGTTTGAAAAATAATGCAATCGTGTTCGAAAGATGTTATAATACAAGAAGTAAAAGAGGTGTCAATTATGCGAAGTGTTTTTATTACTGGCGCGACAAAGGGAATTGGGTATGCAACAGCAAAAAAGTTTTTAGAAAACGGTGATTTCGTCTTTGTCAATTATTGCTCGGATGATGTGAGTGCTCATGTTGTTGAAGAAGAGTTTCAAGAGCGATTTCCCAACTCTTTTTTGTTCATTAAAGGGGATGTGAGTATAGAAAGTGATGTCGTTCGCATGAGTGACATCGTACAAAAAAAAGTAGAACACTTGGACGTTTTGGTGAACAATGCAGGAATTGCCATCGATACCACTTATGAAGATAAGACGGTGGCTAACTTTCAAAAGACTTTAAATGTTAATTTGATTGGACCGTTTTTGGTTTCCAAGTATTTTGCACCATTGATGGAAGTAGGGTCTATTATTAATGTGAGCTCAACGAATGGAATTAATACTAATTATATTGAAAGTTTGGATTACGATGCATCGAAAGCAGGACTCATTTCGTTAACGAAAAATTTGTCTTTGCAATATGCCCCGGGTATTCGGGTGAATGCGGTTGCACCGGGTTGGGTACTCACACCGATGAATCAAAATTTAGATTCGGAGTTTATCGAAGAAGAATGTAAGAAAACGTCTTTGGGACGGTTTGCAGAACCAATGGAAATTGCTAACGTTATTTTCTTTTTAGCAAGTAGCGAAGCATCTTTTATGACAGGTTCTGTCGTAGTAGTAGATGGAGGTTATCATGGATAATAAAATAAAAGAAATTGAAAGTAAATTAATGCCAATTTTTGAAAGTATCGATGAAAGATGTTACCGTAACAGTGAGAAAGTATTGAATGCTTTTCGCGAAGAGAGAGTATCACAAAGTGATTTTAACTCTACGACTGGATACGGTTACGATGATGTTGGAAGAGATAAGATTGAACGTGTTTTTGCTCGTGTTTTAGGTAGTGAAGATGCTTTGGTACGAAATCAGTTTATTTCTGGAACTCATGCTCTTACCGTTACGTTATTTGGACTTTTACGTCCAGGGGATACGTTGTTATCGATTTGTGGAAAACCGTACGATACGTTGGATGAAGTAATCGGTATTATCGAAAATCCAAGTTCTTTAATTTCTTGGGGTATTCATTATGATCAGATTGATTTAATTGATGATGATTTTGATATTCCTAGTATTCAAGAGTATTTGAAATCTCATAAAGTAAAAGTAATCGAAATTCAACGTTCTAAGGGATATTCTACTAGAAAGAGTTTGACAATCGATAAAGTAGAACGTGTCGTTAAAGCCATTCGAGAAGTCGACCGAGAAGTAACGATTATGGTAGATAACTGTTATTGTGAATTTGTAAGTGATAAGGAACCGACAGAAGTTGGTGTTGATATCATGGTCGGATCTTTAATTAAAAACTTAGGTGGCGGACTTGCTCCAAATGGTGCATACGTTGCAGGTAGGGCTGATTTGGTAGAGTTGGTTGCAGAACGATTGACTGCTCCTGGTGAGGGAAAGGATGTTGGCCCTTCTTTAGGTATCAATCGTACTTTGTTACAAGGACTTTTCTTTGCACCAAGTGTCGTCGCTAGCAGTTTGAAGACAGGTGTTCTTACGAGTGCTTTGATGGCTGATCTTGGTTATGATGTAGAACCAAAGGCGAGTGACGAACGTGCCGATATCGTACAAAATATCATTTTCCACAACCGTGAAGATATGGTCCGTTATTGTGAGATTATTCAAAAGTATTCGCCGATTGATTCTGATGTCTCACCAGTTCCATGTAGCACGCCAGGATATTTAGATCCGATTATTATGGCGGCTGGAACATTTACACAGGGTTCTTCGATTGAACTATCTTGTGATGGTCCGTTACGTGAACCGTTTATTGCTTATCAACAAGGTGGACTTACTTACGAGTATGGAAAACTTGCAATTTCTAAAATATATGAAGAATTAGGAAAGCTTCGATTCGCAAAGTAAACAAAATTCAATAAATTTGATATAGAAAAACTCTAATTTATTGATAAAATAACTAGAAAAAGGAACGAAAAACAAAAATATTATTATTGAAATATAATAAGAAAATTTAAAAGGAACCATAATGGTTCTTTTTTTGTTGAAAGGAGAGATAGAGAAAATGGCAGTTGATATAATAGCGAGAGCGATGGCTGCAAAAGCAAATAGTGGCGGTGGAAATCAGCCAGATTTGAGTAACTATGTACAGTTTGATGATTATGCCACAAATAATAAAACTGGAGTCATAAATGGAAATATAAATGGATTCCAAGTTAGTTCATCTGGAAATCCATATGCAAAAGAATATACTGCAGAAGAATATGATAATGTTGGTAATCAAGATTTCATAGGAAAAGGAACTTTAGAAAATGCTAAAGATAAGATTGTAGGTTCTTCAACACCAGTACAAGACTTAACTGCAACAGTAACCAATGTACAAAACGACCAAGACGAGAGTATGCCTAAACAAACTGCATCTGGAGAGATAGTTTCTGTAGATGATGCTTTAGCTTACAAGACATTTAATGTAACAGTTGATGGTGCTAGCGAACAGGTTGTTACTACTGGTGCTAACTTATTGCCTTATCCATATCCGTCAGAAAGGAAAGAACAAAGTGGAGTAACTTTTGAAGTAAATAAAGACGGTTCTATAACTTTAAATGGTACAAGTACGGCTTTTTCCTCTTTTCAAATATACGCAGGAGTTGGTTTAAATCAAGCTTTAGAAATACCAGGTAATTATATAAGCGGTGGTAATAGTAAAGCACAAATAGGCATATACCATAATATAAACAACACTGATTACCCACAGTTGGCTTTAAATAATTCTGGATTTACAGAAATAGACAAAAGCATATATAATACTGGTTATATTGAAATTAGAGTAAGCACAGGTTTAACTTTTAATAACGAAACTATATTCCCAATGTTAAGTAATGAAGCAAACATAGATTGGGAACCATACACGGGAGGACAACCAAGCCCAAGTCCAGATTATCCGCAAGAAATAACTACATTGACTTTTGATAAGATAACAATATGTGGTAAGAATATTTTTGACTATGATAAGTTTCTAAATGATATTGGAGATTCGCTAACTATTGAAGGAACAAACAATAATTTTACTTATAGAAGCAATAATTCAATTGCTTCAACCTTAGGAATATTTAAGTTTAACTTCAAAGAAAAAACAAGTTATTCATTTAGTGGTAAAATTAGTTCAAGCTCCGCAAATGGTGCTATGAAAGTTATATATACAGATGGAACTTCGTTTTATATATATAGTAAATGGGACGGAACTTCTTTATCAGAAGAATTCTTTAAAACAACTGATAAAACAAAAACTATTAAACAAATAGAAATTTCTAGTTATGGTAATGGTACTGTTTTTGAATTAACAGATTTTATGATTTCAGAAGGTTCAACAGCTACAGAATACGAACCATATCAAGCTACAGAATATACAATAGACTTACAAGGTAATGAAATGGTTGAACTACCTAATGGAGTTAAAGACGAATTGGTGGTTGATAAGCAAGGTAATGTTAGTTTGATTAAGAATGTTGGTAAGATTATTTTGGATGGTAGTGAGGATGAGAATTGGAAATTAGATACTATTTCTTCTGGTACAGATATACGCCAATTTTCGATTATATTTGGTGGTGTTTATACAAATAATACAGGTCCATCGCCAACTTTACTTAGCGATTATTTCCAAGGGGTAATATGGAATAATTCATGGCTTAAAAATAACACCGTAACACCATATAAATACGGTAATTCTTCAGGGTTAAGATTGTATAGTAATCAATTTGAAGATGTAAATGCTTTAAAAACTTGGTTATCATCACACAACACAGCAGTTTACTACACTTTGGAAACACCACAACCAATCTCATTAGGAAAACTAAGTGACATCATAACAACATTAAATGGAACAAATAACATTTCAATCAACGGTAATATACCAACAACAATTTCAACAACTTATGCTTTAGATACAAAAAAATATATTGATAACAAATTAGCAGAGATTTCAACTGCTATGATTGAGGAGGGATAAAAATGTATGAGATATTTAAAAATGTATTAAAAGGTCAATATGAACTTGTAGATATGCTAAATAAGATTGCTGAATACTACATCAAAGGTAATCTGTCTAAAGAAGAGAAAGAAGAACTTGAAGAAGAGGCTAGAAATAATGCCAGTCCAGAGAATTCTTATGCTCCGATTATGGAACAACTTAACGAAGCTTTTAAAAGAATTGAAGCATTAGAATCTGATGTAAAAGAATTAAAAGGCGAAAGTACAGAAGAACCTATAGAACCTGTTGAGGAATATCCTGAATACGTTAAACCTACTGGAGCACATGATGCATATAACACAGGTGATAAAATTACATACAACGGTAAACATTATGAATGTATCTTTGATGGATGCGTATGGAATCCTGATGAATATCCAGCAGGATGGAAAGAAATTATAGAATCTTAACAAAAATAAAAGCGGAATTTAATTTCCGCTTTTTTCTTTTTTCTTAGGATTTTTCTCCATGTTATCTAGTGCATACTCACATGCTTGTATTACAAATCTTGAAAACGTAACGTTCTGACCACTAATTTGTTCCTCTATTCTATTAATGAGAGGTAATGGGAATCTGATAGTCTTATTTTCAGTCTCAACTTTGTTATCTCTTATTTTAAACATATAGTTTTACCTCCACTTTAATCGTATTACAAATAGTATGTGAAGTATGCATTGCAAAATGTATTGCAAATTATGGTAATATTGTGATATTATAAGAATAAGAAAAGGAGTTTGAAGTATGTCAGAGGTAAAATGTAAAAAATGTGGTCGTGAAGTTGAAGAAGGAATGGAATTATGTTCTGAATGTAGTGAGAAAAAAAAGAAAAAGAATATTTTTAAAAGTAAGAAGTTTTGGATTATTACAGGAATAGTACTTGTCGTTATATTGGTTGCAGTAATAATAATTTACAATGTTAAAAAGCAACAGGAAGCTGCTGAACAAGAGAGATATAATAATCTACCTATAAAAGTTGATATTTCAATGACATCATATTATGGAACAATTGAATATATACTTTATGAGTTAGATTTGGACTTTGATTTAGTTACTATGGGAGCCAATTGCTATACAGGCGTACAAAGAAATGAATTTAAAACAGAAAAATACGGTATTTTGTATACTGAGTTTAGATATTGTAAAAGTAATAGAACTACTGTCTTCAGAGTTTATAATGATTCGAAAGACCAAGAATTAAGAAACCCAAAACCTGGAGAGTTAGCACAATTTGATGAATTTGGCGAAAAAATATCAGGAAATGGTAATAGTTTATAGAGAATTATAGAAATATAGTTCTTTTTTTTATGCTTGTTCAAAGATATATTTTAACTTCTTTTTGACTCGTTCGTCACAGGATGCATATATTTCTGAAAATTCTATGATACTAAAAATCCCAAAATTATCATTGGCATAAAATACTAAATAAGGAACAGAAACTGGTGGTTGATAATTTTTTAAAATGACAGGAAGAGATTTGTGTGCATATTTTTCTCCATCTGGAAGTAATGTATATAATAAGAAGAATAAATAACCAAATAATACCATGATAATATGTAATGCTACCATATTTAATTTAGTGCTCTTAAAGTCCTCAAGCAACCAAAAATCTTTTAATTGGCGATAATCTTCTTCTATTTCAGGGCGAAGTTCATATGTTAATATAATTTGTTTTGCATTAATTGATGTATCAGTCGTGCAAAAGACAAAATAGCTATCACTATCAATATCCCAAACAACACAAGAATTTATTTCAACATCATCATTTTTCTCGTATTTTTTATTTGATTTTGCACGGTCAGACCACCAATATTCCTTTAAATTTGGAACGAAAGAAATCTTTTGGTTTTTACGGCTAGGATGTGCTTCTCACTTGTTTTCTGATTGTGCTATTTTTATTGCTGTTTGGTATGCAACCATATTACTTTTTAAAGGTACATATGTATCAACTTGTCTTTCCACTTTTAAATAATTGATTAAATCTCTATCAAGAAAACCTCTGTCTTCAATAAGAATATCTCCAGGCTTAAAAACCTTAGTATTTTTTAACATATCTCTACTAAGTTCTAAATCATGAACATTCATTGCACCAAAGTTAATTTCTTCAATGATTCCAGTATCATTAACGAGCCCACGAAGACAAGACAACTTGTAGCCTCTATCTGTATCACCATATTTATTAGTAGTTACATTAGCTCCTTCATAGTTTTGATTATCAAGGTTTACAGATAGTTCAGTACAATCTAGAATATGAATATTTGGAACTATATCTAATTTAGGCATTATGTAATCTTGTATGGCAGTATTATAGTTTTTAAATAGTTCATCAGCTTGGTATTTTCCAAAAAGGAATCTAAGACTACTTTCTTGCATCATCCCAGTTTTTAGGTCTTTGTTTGTATCGATAATATTATAACCTAGTTGCGAAAGTACACGATGGTCTGTAATGGCATATGGAATATCACTTAAACTAGTTTTTGTTTTCATTTTTGCAGCTACAGAAAGAGCCATTACTAAATTAAATGGTATTGTGGTATTATGTTTCCTTTTATCAGGCATTGCCTGAGTTAAACAGTTTAATATTCCATTTTTATACATTGCTAAAATAATATCATCAACTAAATTAGACTGACTACCAACAACACTATCAAAGTTATTTGTTCGTATTTTTTCAATAAGAGATTTTTTATCTTCTTTACAAAGTTTTATCATCAACAAAATCCTCCTTATTTATTTTTGGCTTATATTATAGTATAATTATGATACGAGGGCAATAAATTTTTGGAGGTCACTATGAAGATAATTAGACATGGTATGTTTGGAACCGTTTCAGATATAAATACATATACAGATATTGATATTGGGATTAGATTAAGAGATGAAAGAAAGAAAAATAGATATACAATTGAACAATTATCAAAAGAATTAGAAGTAAGTGAAGAAACTATACAAGCGTGGGAAGATAGTTTATCATTGCCATCTGATAGATATCTTGAAAAGTTGGCAAAATTATATAATGTAACAGAAGAATATTTATTAGGATTAGAGGATTAATAATTATTAAAATTGATATTATAAATTCTCAATAAAAAAAGAAAAAACTGTGAAATTAACGTAAAATAATTGTATATGCACTTGAAATAATAAAGCAATATATTGTACAATATATTATATATAGAAGGATAATAAAAGGGTAGTTATGCTTAAGTATTTTTTGCTAAATGTCAATTTACAATTGACAATTTTATTATAATTTAGTATAATATGAGCCACTAGATGCATAAAATGAACCAGATAATATCAATGGGTGAAATAGGAAGTTAATATAAGCACCTAAATTTTTATTAAAAGGGTGATTAGTGTATGGAAAGAAAAAGTATATTATCAAAAAGTTTTTTTAGTGTCAAAAGAGATAAAGCTATTACAAAAGAAAATGACGACTATTCAAAAATAGAAGAAATAAAGTGGAAGAAAGATATTTTAACAGGTAAAAATAAAGTAATTGCATCTTTACCAAAAGACAAAAAGATGATATAATTTTCCTTAGCAAATAGCAAAGGAGGAAAGTCATTGTGTGTCAAATTGGAGATATTATCAAAATAGAAAATTACAAAGGCGATGATGGAGTAGAAGTTGGAAGACATAGCTTTGTGGTTTTGGCAACTGAAAACGATACAATTCAAGGGTTAGAAGTAGAATTTGACCTTGTTGGAACTCCTATGTCTAGTATTAAATCTGAGCAACAGAGAGAAAAGGTAGAGAAAGATGTAGGATTAATGATTATTAGAACAAATGACCAAAATGGGATGCCTGCTTCAAATTATGAAGAAAGTTTTATTAAGACTCGATTAATGTATTATTTTAAAAAGTCTAATATAGAATATAGCGTACTAGGGTCTTTGAATACAGAAACGTTTTTGGCTTTACAAGAGAAGTTAAAGTATTTAGATGAACGGAATATGATAAGACAAGTGTTGACAAATGTTTAATTTTAAAAGCATCTAATAGTTGGAATTAGATGCTTTTGTATATTTGTGGTTAGTGCCTACATTTCTAGGTGCTTTTTTTGTCAAGAAAAAAGCTACTTTGCGAATTGAAATTAGGAAAGAAATCATCTTGAAAAAGAGTAGAAAATCGTGTAAGATATATAGTATAGAATAAAATAGAGGGTGAACGTTATGAGTGATACAGAAATTTATAAAAATTTACGGATATCTGGTTCTAAGAGAATCGAATTTATTCGGTCGTTATCAGGAAAAGATTTAGATCGTGCTTATGAAATAAATAAAGAGATGTTTCAAGCAGCAATGGATGGTTTGATTGGTGATGTCGATAAAAAGTATCGTTATGGGGAAGATAATCAAATTCCTAGTAACGATGTTCCAGTTGCTGAGTTCATGCATCGGATGAACGATATGAATTTGGATTTTGTCGTTTCTGATACCCCTAAGCCGGAAGAGAAAAAATCATCTGCTGTCGTTGAAGTTTATCCTCAAACGGGAGAAGTAGAATATCATCTAGAGCCTGCTAAAGTAAGTAATATCGATACTCCTCAAATGGAAGACTCTAGGATGAATGAAGATGATGTTTTGTTTCGAGTTACGGATGTGACACCTTCTGATGATGCTTTGAATAAACTTCGTAATGATGCTAAGATGATTGGTGCCAATGCTGGTTTGAAACCGATGCCTAAAATTGGAATTGAAATTAAGTAACTTTGTTTACTTAATTTTTTTTGGCCTTCTTTACTTCGTTTTATCATTTTGATATACTACATTTTAAGGGATGATAATATGATTTATTTAGATTATTCTGCTACAACACCAACGGATTCTGATGTGTTGGATACGTTTGTGAAGGCAAGTAAATACATAGGAAATGCGAACTCTTTGCATCGTTTGGGTAGTGAGTCAAAACAGCTGATTGATGCTTCTATTGCACAGATTGCCAACTTACTTCACGTTCGTCCATCCGAAGTAATTTTTACTTCTGGAGCGAGTGAATCGAACAATACTGCAATCAAAGGAATCTGTCTTAAATACTCGAATCGAGGAAAGACGATTCTTACGACGAGGTTAGAGCACTCTAGTATTTTAGAACCGATTCGTTATTTGGTCGAACAGTTTGGATTTCAGGTTCAGTATTTGGATTTGGATGCCGATGGTGTCATAGATCTTTCTTCTTTAAAAGAAAAGTTAAATGATGACGTTTTATTAGTAAGTGTTGCATCTGTCAGTAGTGAACTTGGAATTTCTCAACCGATTAGCGAAATGGCTTCCCTCATTAAAGAGTATCCGAAGTGTTTCTTTCACGTCGATATGACACAAAGTATCGGTAAGGAGAATGTTTCTTTTGACGGTATCGATTTGGCATCTTTTTCTGCCCATAAGTTTTATGGGGTGAAGGGAATCGGGTGTTTGATTAAGAAGGAATCCGTTTCTTTAACACCTTTAATTCATGGTGGAAAGAGTACAACTGTGTATCGTTCTGGAACTCCTGCTACAGCACTGATTGCTAGTCTTGCCAAAGCGCTTCGTCTTGCTTATGAAAATTTTCCAGAAAAATTAGAGAAAATCCGTAGTTTACATGATTATTTAATCTCTTGTTTGAAAGAAATTCCAGAAGTTCATTTGAACAGTACTGCGGCATCCATTCCACAGATTGTCAATTTCAGTGTTTCTAATATCAAGTCTGAAACGTTACTACATGCTTTGGAAACTCACGAAATTTATATTTCTACTAAGACGGCATGTTCTTCGGATGTGGGTATCTCTGATAGTGTCTATGCTGTGACTGGTTCAAAAGAGTATGCTTTACACAGTTTACGTGTCAGTATTTCTCATTTGACGACGAAGGATGAATTAGAAGAATTTGTACGAGTGTTAAAGAAGTGCATTCGTGAATTATCTTTTCAGGTAGGTGAAGGAAATGCGTAGGATTTTATTACCAATTCTTTTTCTTTGCCTTTTTTTGATGCCATCTACTGTATTTGCAAACAATCCTGCTAAACTGTACTTTTTCTATAGTGATACTTGTGCTCATTGTAAAGAGGCAAGTGTTTATCTAGAGACGATTCCTAATCGTTATCCAGATGTGCAAGTTATTCGGTATGAAGTGAGTCATAATCAGGAAAACTATCAATTGATGATGGATGTCTTAGACCTTTTAGATATTTCTAGTCGCGGTACACCACTCATCGTTTTAGGAAGTAGGGGAACGGTTGGATTTAGTGACAGCATTCGTCTTACCATCGAAGAAAACATTCTATATGCTAGATACAATGAAGTTCGGGATGTCGTTGGAGAAATTCAAGGAACGAGTGAGTACTTCGAAGAACACATTTCAGAAACGGATGTTTTGATCGATTTACCATTTTGGAAAGGTGCGAATGCCAAGGGTGATAACATGGCTTTGATGACACTTGATTTAGGATTTTTCAGTGGCATTCAACCGGCAGTGTTGTTGACGACGATTGTTTTGTGTCTTTTATTTTTCGTGCTGTTTCATATGCCACAAATTTCTATGGTTCCGTTTTGGATTCCTTTTGTGATTTTCTTTTTGGCATTTTTGACAAATGGTAACATTTTGACATTTTCTAGTACTTCGTATATTGTTTTCTTCATTTTGTGTTTACTATGTGTTCTCTTTGCCATTCTTTGTTATCGGTTTCGAAATCATTCTTTTGTTTCTAAATACTTTTCTTTTTCATCCGTTTCAGTTCAGAAAGGTACAGCTATATTTTTAGCAACCTTTGCATGTTTCTTAGTTTGTCTATTTTTCTCTATGCGGACTGAGAACGTATTGATTTATCAAAGATTATTTATCTTTCGGTCGATTTCTGGTTTTTCTTCTTATTTGTATGCAATCTTATTTATGGTATCCTTTTTGATACCAAGCTTCGTTCTTTACATCTTTTTTTCATTTCTTGCCAAAAAGAAAAAACTAGTTCGCAAATGATTCTTATTGTATGATATAATTAGTTATGCTAGGATGGTGATGATATGCCTTATGTGGAGCATGTTCCAACAGTGGGAGAATTGATTTTGGAACCATTTTTTGGAAAAAAAGGGATTTACGATTTAAAGAAAATTGATAAAGAGACCGTTTTGAATATTTTGAAAAAGTTCGATATGGATTATGAAGGATACCAAGTAACTTCTAAGAGAAATGTTGGTATGCCTGTATTTGAAGCTTCTAAGGGAAATGACCATATTACAATTATGGGAAAAGAAGATATTACGGGTGCTGATCGTGAGATTAAGTTAACTGTCGTTGAAGAAAAGGGAAATGTCTTTAGTGAACGGCAATATATCCGGGCTGGTATTCCTGGAAGATTTGGCGTTTATTTAAACAAGCTTACATATTTTGAAGATGGTATGGAGACGAGTCAAAGTAGAGAAGTGTATTCACCAAAAGAACTTACGTTTGAACAACCGATTGTCTTGATTGGAGATCGTAAAATTTATGCAAAAGATGTTCTTCAAAAAGTTGATCCAGCCAACTTGATTTTACACTTACCAGATACGAAACAGGTAATCAATCAAGTTGTCGGTGTACAGAGTGAGAAAAGTTTGCATTTTACGTATACAGTTGGACTAAATCAATACAGTAACGTCGACGATTATGTGTCTCCTGCACTTTCAATTTCCTTGGATGGAAACAGTGAAAATGTTCCAATTAATATGAAAGATATTACGAAAAAAGAAATTCAAGTGACACAGTACATTGCAACTTCTAAAGCTTTTGCAGAGTACATGTCATTCTTTAGAAGTTTAAAACCAATTGTATCAGCAGCTACAGAAGAGACGGTAGCAGTATGGCAGCCAAATAGTAATGTACAATTAGAGCAATCGAGCAGTGATAAAGGGCAAGATGAATCTTTAAAAGCTTCCGAGGTAGTTTCTGCTCCTGTATCTGGACAAGAGGTATCTGTTCCTTCTACTAGTGTGGATTCTACAGTTGAAACCATTTAATAAGAGGTGCTTTTATGAGCGAGAAGAAAAAGATGGTAGATATCAATAAAGAATTGCAGCATTTGAAGCGAGAAGTATCTGATATGAAGCAATTGAACAAGGAAATTTATGGTGTGACTGGTTTTATTCTTGCTATTATTGCGATTTGTTTTTCATTTGTACATGTTATTCCAGCTTGTATTTGTGCTTGTGTAGCATTCTTCTTGTCACTACTTGGTATTCATTCTTATAGTAAGAGTAAACAATTTGCTTTTTTGGGAATTGTTTTAGGATCGATTAGTTTGATTTTTTCTGTTTCTGTTGTTACCATTATGGTTAGTAATGAATTGACGAGTGATGATTTACCTTCTTCTGAAACGGAATATGATCAATTAAAAAAATTGGCATATTATGCATGGGATGAGCAGAACGGAAATAGTTTGCTGGTATTAAATGAGGATGGTACGTATTTTTGGTATCAAGATAGGGATAATTTAGAAGATAATTACACCAAAGGTGTTTACATGTTGTCTTCTGGTGTTCAAGATCACAGTCAACAATACGTTTATAAAGATGATACGTTTTATTATTATGAATTGTTTTTGACGAAGATTCAAGTAATAGAAAACAGACAAGATGTTACTTCAATAACATCTTCTCGACAAGATCGATATACATTTGGAATTGATATTGCAACCAATGAGATTGGTTGTGTCGAAGACGTTACATCTGGCGATGTCAGTTGTTTTAATCGTATGGATACGGTTGCACAGGAGGGATAGTATGAAAGAAGAAAAAGATGAAACTAAGAAAGAAAAACCTACATTAGAAGAAATACAGAAAGCGATGCAAAGTAAGAAATTGTCTGCTGATGAATATTATGATTTTTATAATTTAGAAGATGAAGATTCCATTTCTTTTGAATATGACTTAGAAAACGAAGAATTAGAATAGATTTTTTTCGTTTTATGTTATAATAAACTTCGTTGGTGATGTTATGTTTCAATATTTTTATTATCGCAAAGTAAAACAATTTGTTACGTATTTAACAGAATCTGTTAATTTGGATATGATTGAATGTGCCAAAGGAAAAGATGAGAAAAAAATTCTTTCTAGTAAAAAATGGAAAGATACGTTAGCAAAGCACATCGATGAGATGCTGCCTCTTTTTTCTTATCGTAACTGGCAGAGAATCTTGACGATTCAACAAGGATATAGCAAACGTTCCTTAAATCCAGATGAAGATATTCGGTTAAATTTAGAGGCCTTTTTAAAAGCTCATTATAAGTTGTTGTATCAGAAATTTCATATGAAAACATATGCAGAATATCAGTACGAAGATACTAAAGAAGTACGCCGAATCTTGTATATTGAGGACTTAGTCATTCGTAACCATAAAGGAACGGCAGTTATTATTTTTTATCAGAATGGTCGGCGGATGGCATATTGTCCAGAAGATGGGAAACGGTTGATTATTGAGAATTTGGATTTAAAAGAGGAGTCTAGTATTCTTACTTTGGTAGAACAAAAAGAAGATTTTTGGACTTCACTCAAAGATAAAATTACAGATTTGTTTTTTGAAGAAGAATAGTGTTCATGTTGTAATAAGAATAGGATATGGTGTGTTATGGTACTAGGGGAACTGACATTTAGAGATTTAGACCGCAAGTGGTTTTTGTTAGAAAACAAAAAAGAAATCAAGCGAATTAATCGCTTGTTTCATTATAAAAAAAGCAAATATCCACTTTTATGTTATTGTTATATCGATCATGAAGCTGGGATATCGATGCGTATTTTAGGAACGATTCAAGTTCAGAATCAAGAAATTTCGTTATCGAAACAGCAACTAGAAGCACGGATGGATATTTTACGGTATAGTGAGATCGAGTCTTTTCATTTGACACCGGTGCCTGACGAGATTTGGCAAGCGATATCTTACACTTTTGATGTGATACAGGAAATGGATGTGTATTATACAGACAAAGATGGCATTTTAGCATCTCGTCAAGATACTAGATTGGATCCATATCGCAATCCTGTTTTGGTAGATGATGTTTCTTTCTTAATTGTCGATGGAACGCATCCAGCAGAAATGCTAGAGGGAAGAATTTGTGATTATGATGCGGAGTCCGATCGTTTTTGTGCTGAAGTGTTAACAGAGCCTGAAGGAGAGTATCCGATTTCTGTTTCTTCTTTGGTATATTTAAAATACGTCGATCGTCCGAAATATACTGGACTTGCATTTTTAGAGAAGAAAGAAGAATAATCTTCTCTTTTTTATATACTAGAAATTTGATTTGCATACGAGAAAAATCGTATCGGAAAAGAAAAATATCAAAAAAATTTATATTTTACTTGACTAGCGTACATTTGTTTGATATATTCTTGTTAACTGTGAACGAAAAAGGAGGTGTGGATAGCATTCATATGTATAAAAGTTATCAGTTTTATTTCAAAGATTAAGAAACGCCAGAAAATATTTTATCCATCAAATAACTAAAAAACTAGTATTAGAAAATGATATCATAGTAAGTGAAACAT
>ENA-ORTN01000094-ORTN01000094.1-human-gut-metagenome-genome-assembly--contig:-NODE-94-length-88461-cov-9.847239_pt1 | contig 88461 bp, 87 predicted proteins | sample MGYA00242070_ERZ509189 | MGnify/ENA primary metagenome ERZ509189 (study PRJEB26280, sample SAMEA2338821) | human gut metagenome | biome: human gut; feature: human-associated habitat; material: faeces...
ATGTTTCACTTACTATGATATCATTTTCTAATACTAGTTTTTTAGTTATTTGATGAATAAAATACTTTCTGGCATTCTTTAATTTTTGAAATAAAACTGATAACTTCTTTTTCGTTTTATAATAATTTCTACTTCCTTTTACGCGTCTCGCCAATTCTCTTTGTTTTCGTTTGATTCTTTTTTCATATTTCTCTATAACTTTCTCGTTTTTTATCTTTTCGCCATCACTTGTAATGATTACATCTTTGATTCCCAAATCGATTCCTACTACCCTTCTCGGAATCATCTTGGGTACAATATGACTGACTTCGACTAACACACTTACATAATATTTTCCAGTCGAACATTCACTGATTGTCGCATGAATGATTCTTCCTGGTAAATCTTCTAAATTGCGATACCCTCTTATTTTTACTTCTTTTAATTTTGGCAAAGTGATTACCTTTCTTTTTAAATCTACTTTTATATTTTCGTACTTTGTTCCTTTATAAGTACTTGTAATATAATTAGTTCGATAACTTCTTTTAGAACCATACTTCCCTTTGAATTTTGGATCATTATTTTGATGCCTAAAATAACGGTTAAAGGCATCGTCTAAATCAAACAAACTACACCTCAAACTACAAGAGTCCACCTCCTTTAAAAATGGGTATTCTGGATATAAATTCGGTAACTCTTTTATCATATCAAAACCAGTTAAATGTTCTTCTTTTCTTTTTTCTAGATAATGGTTATAAACGAATCTTGTGCAACCAAAAGTTTTTTGAATCATGATAATCTGTTGCTTGTTTGGATACATTCGAAACTGATAACTTTTATACATATGAATACTATCCACCTCCTTTTTCGTTCACAGTTAGCAAGAATATATCAAACAAATGTACGCCAGTCAAGTAAAATACGAATTTTTCTACAATTTTCCATTCCGATACGCTTTTTCTCATATGCGAAGCAAATTCCTAGTATATAAAAAAGAATTAGATGTTTTTTATGATATCATCTAATTCTTTTTGTTCTTCACTACTGATTCCTACTGTATCTAACTCTTTATTAAACCAATCTGGTACTGGTGCTTCTTTTTGTTTTGTTTCAACTGGTTTTGTCTTCTTATTTGCCTCCAACTTCTTTTTCACTCGTTTATGTTCTTTTTCAGATAAGCGCATCGCATCTTCTACTGTTTCAATGTTCAATCTTTTCCATTGTCCTGCAATTGTCTCTACATAATTTTTAGATAACTTTTGATTGTTAATTTTTAAAACGTATGCAATCAAAACATTGACGACTCCAGGTTTTAATTTCATATCTGTCAGTAAACTCTCAATCAACCGTAAATCTCTCGCTGACGGCTCTCCATTTTTATATTTGCTTTTTAAATAATCGTATGGTGTAACTGTCTCAAATGTATAAACCATCTTAGCCCAATTTGATGCATCGCCAGTTGGAGAACGTAAGTATTCTGGTTGTGTCGTATAAATCAAAGTCGGAAGTCTACCACCTTGTTCAAATTGATAATAGTTTCTGGCATTTTTTCGAAGTTCATTTTTGTCAATTAAGCCTCTTTCATTTAACGAATCACGAACGATTCCTTGCATAGTCAAATCGTCGATTCCATACGCATAAGATAGATTATTAATCAATTCTTTGACATCGTTGTTAAAACAGTTTGGACTAATCATCGACTCTGGGATACTAGAGATTAATAAATTGAAATCGATTTGGTGCATCAATGTTGGACGGTTTTTATTTGTATCTGCGATATCATCGTTTTCGGTGATACTGTTTCCGGGCACTGGCGTAAATACTTCATCGAACTGTTTGGTAATTTCTTGATAATCTTTCAAGTTAATTCTAGGTATTTTGAAATATGATACTACTTTTTGATATTCTTTTTTTCCTAGATTGTTATATAATACAACGTTTAGTATTGGATGATTTAAAAATTCAGCAGCACTCAAAGGAGAATACAATTGATAAACGTAAGTATTGACATTTTCTTTTTTAAAAAATGTTTTTAAGAGTCCGATGGCTTCTAATTTTTCACGAGCAATAACAATACTTTCTAGTTTTAATTGCATCGTCATCATCAAATGATAATGTGTTAATTCTTCACTCATTACTTCCCGTTTGTCTAAATCATCGCATAGTGTAAAATAAAGGGAGGTGGCTACATGCCCGATAATCGGTTGATATAGCATCGTAATTATTTTACGATCTGTACTAGTAATTACTGTTTTATTAACGACCATATAGATGTCGGCCGGTAAAATCGTCTGCATACTTTTTCACCTCGATTACTTTGTATTATATAGAAAGATTATAAAAATGACAATAAAAAAGAATTTCATTCTTGAAACTCTTTATAAAATTTCTAAAATTCGTTCTAGCATCGATACATCAATTTTCATTAAATAAACTAAATTCAATGCAATTAGAATAAAGGGTCCAAATGGAATTACCTTTTCCCGATGAGTCCAGTACAGAATAAGTGCGACTGGTAAAGCAATAAAACTCGATAGGAAAATAATTAACAATCCTAAAATCGGATGTAAAACAAGTCCTACGACAAACATGAGTTTAATATCTCCACCGCCTAGACTTTCTTTATGAAACAAGTGATTTCCAAATACCATCAAGCCATACATCACTAAAAACATAAAAATACCGGAAGCGATTTGTAGCAGTCCACCACGAAATCCCAAATCAATAAAGTTCATGATGATAATGATGATGGCCGATACGAGTGTTACTTCATCTGGAATAATGAGAAAATTAATATCACTGATGATGACGATGATTAGTAGTGATGCAATTGTAAGAGAAATTATCAATTTAGGAGTAAAGCCAAAAGAGTAAAAAGATACAGCATACAATACTCCTGTTAATATTTCTACAATCGGATAAAATAAGCTGATTTTTTTATGACAATGTTTGCATTTTCCTTTTTGAAATAAATAGGAAAAAATGGGTACCAATTCAGATGGACCTAAACGGTTATGGCAAGTTGGACAATAACTTCTTTTTGGTCTTATAATCGATTCGCCAACGGGTAATCGATACCCAACAACCGTAAAAAAGGAGCCCATACAAGCACCTACGATAAAAAAGCAAATCATGTAGTAGATGGTCATATATTGCTCCCCTTTCTTTTTTTATTGCACTGTACTGTAAACGTCGAACATTGGGATAATGATAGATAGCAAAATGAAACCAACACAGACAGCTAAAAAAGCAATTGTTATCGGTTCAATTAAAGTCTTTAACATGTTAATCGCATTTTTATGCAAATTGCCAAAGTGAACAGATACTTTTTCCATCATCGTTCCTAACTGACCAGTCGATTCGCCGGTAACAAGCATTTCGTATGCTACAATGGGGAAAGCCCATTTTCCGCGGAATGACTCTGATATCTTACCACCTTTACTTAAAGTTAGCAAGGTATTTGCAATGATATCTTTATATATTTCGTTATTGGTTATCTTTGATAATATTTCCATACTATCAGTAATATTAACACTGTGATTTAATAAAGATGCAAATGTTTTAGTAAACATTGTTACTTCATTATAAATGATGATATTACCAAATACTGGCATGTGCATATAAATCGTTTGCATAGTTTTTCGAAAACTTTTAATATTTTTAAAGGCATACCAATAAGCACCTACAATAACTGCTAGGACTAGTACGATATAATACCAATTGTTTTGAATAAATGAGCTACCATTCATTGTGAAAATAGTAATTCCAGGAAGTTCAGATCCGGTTCCTTCATACATTGTTGTAAACGATGGAACTACCGCAACAAGAACGAAAATAATTACAGCAATCGCTACTACTAAAATAATAGACGGATACATCAAAGCTGATAACATATCTTTTCTTGTCTGTTCAATGGAAGTATAGTAATCTGCCATTTCATCTAGCGTAGATGGAAGATCTCCAGTCATTTCAGATGTTTTTACCATGTTAATTAACAAACGTGGAAATGTAGCAGATTGGTTTTCCAATGCTTGTGAAAAATTGTTACCCGTTACCAAATCGTATACGATACGTTCATATACTTTTCTTTTTGAAGGAACTGTTGTTTGCTTAGCTAAGATACGAACAGAATCAATCAATGGAATACCTGCTTTAATATAAGTGGATAACTGTGTCAGTACAAAGGATAATTCACTAGTACTAATCTTTGCTTGAAATAAATCTTTTTCATATGCTTTGGCAGGAGCAATACTGACAATCTCGTAACCTTCATTGGTTAAGAACATTCTTACTTCTTCGATATCATAAGCATCAAACATACTTTTTACTGTTTGACCATATGCATTTTTTACGACGTAATTAAACTGAGTTCTCTTTTCACCGGCATGACGATTAACTTGCTGTTCTGTCTTTTGACCAGAAATACCTTTAGCATTAGCAATTGTTTCCTGAATTAATTTGTCAGTGTCGACTTCTGGTGTTTTTGGTTTTTTTTCTTTTTTCTTAAACATATTCGATGTCGACTTATAAAAGTTGATTAAGCCATCTTTCATACACTAGACCTCCCCTATTATTACAACAGTAAGTATAACATAAAGAACAAATTTTTTAAACTATTTTTGGGCGATTTCATATAATAAAGTAAGAGGTGATTGGAATGTGGAACTATCCATATAACCCATACTATTCATTTTATCCTGCTACAAAAACTGGTTTATTGCAAAAATTTATCCAAGGATTTTCATTTCAAAAATTTCTAGATGGAACACAAAAAACACTTGGACTAATCAATCAAGCTATTCCGGTTTACAATCAAATGAAACCGATTTTAAACAACGCTAAGACGATGTTTCGAATCGTCGATGAATTGAAAGCGGAACCCGTTTCTATTCGAACAGAAGCAAAATCCATGCAAGAATCGCAAAAAACAACTCGAGCAACACAAAATAATCCTATTTTTTTTACTGATTAAGAAACCGAAATTGTCATATCACTACGGTCCATTATAAAAGTATTGCTCTTGTTTCCAAATTGATAATTAGCTGTTCCGAACACCAAATTGTTTGGAGAGTCGTACGTAGCAAAAACGGTATGATTAAAATCTGAAACGGTAACGGTAATTTGATCTCCTACTTTGGCAGAAATGCTAGAAGTTGAACGATTTCCAGTCGAATTGTTTGTTATTGTTACTAATGTATTTTCACTAGAGTTAACTCTAATTTGATAGGCAGTCTTATCAATTTTGACTTCAAATGGACTACTGTAGCTGTAAAGTCCTGCGCTCGTCGTTGCTTTTACACGATATATACCATTCGATGTTGCTTGATATTTTTCCGTATTTTCAGACACTTTTGTGCATGAACTAATATCCATCATATTGGAACAACTGTACCAATCATATTGAACTGCACTAATTGGATTATTCTCTAATGCGCCCGATAATATCACGTTTTGACTCACATAGGTACCAGTATCGATTGGCGTAGATAATCCCATCCCTTTTATGATTGGAATCGGTATCGTATTATCTAATTTTACATAGATGTTTTTCTCTGTCGAATAATCATGATTGGTATCCATTGCACGAATTTTTATTTTACCTTGAATGTTTTTCTCTAAAACGAGTTCATTCCCTGCTATTGTTTCATACGTTTGACCATCATCTAAGGAATATTGAAATTCTTGAATCGGATAAAAATAGGGACTATAGGCTGATAATTCTAAACGAATTTTACCAGTTGCCCAATCCGATGTTAAGTAGTCTTGTAGAATTCCATCGTTTTCTTCTTTCATCGATACAATTTGAACAGCAAAATTTCCATTGGCACGAATGCATTCATTTGGATTGCCTTCTCTTTGATAGACAACTTTATCATTATGAACATTTTTACATGTTAGATACAGTTCATAATTGTCTTTCGACTTATCTTGATAAACGGATACAATTCCCGTTGCATCGCAACGATAATCACTTTCTTGCAATAAATCTTCTTTTGTTAAGTTTTGATATGGAATATTAATGCATAGTTCCGATGCAGGCAATACATCGCGATATTTTTCAATGTAACTATTTGCAGCAGTAATAATAGTTTGTTGAAACTGTTGAAATGATTTTTTTGCATTTGCTTTTTGAATGAATCCGGACGCTAAAACAATTACGACTGCAATGACTCCCAAAATGGCAAATACAAGTAACAATTCTACGATTGCTATGCCACGTTGCTTTCTTTTTTTTCTCACACTAATCACCTAACCAACCTAGATTCTATCATTTTCATTATACACTTTTTTGACATTAAAAAAAAGACATTATTTTAAAATGTCTTTGAGCATTTTGATTTCGTGCTGGATTTGAATTCTTCGTAGCCAATACTTTTTCGGTAGAACTTTTAACAGAAGTTCTTTTTGTTTGATTGAGGAAGAAAGATACTCTTGAAATAGAGGTCCTTTCTTTTCGGCTAAAATCGGCCCGTAGATACATTCTTTTTTACGAATCCTTCTTTTCCCTCGTTGCCATTTCATGACGACATAGATGATATTCTTGTATTTAACGAGTGTCTCATCTTCTATGTAAAAGCCTAGTTTCGATATTTCTTTTCTAACGCGTATTAAATCGTTATTGGGAGATAACACTAGTGTTTTCACGTTTTTTAATTTTTCAGGTGTATATTTAAACATCCCGATGATATTGCCACCACCCATACCACTCACGACAACGGTATCGATATCATCTGGAATTTTACTGACACCATCGGCAAGCATAGTTTCGACATCTGCTTTTTCCCGCTTGATGTTTTTTTGAGCTTCTCTTAAAGGACCTTCTTTGTTATCCGATGCGACTACTTTCGTTGCGATGTGATGTTGTTTTAAATAGATGGATAAATAGGCATGATCACAACCGACATCGATTACTTTCGCGTTTTTAGGTACTAATTGGGCGACGGCTTTTAGACGTTCGTTTAATAAAATCATTAGTCAGTTAAGAAATCCTTCAACTTACGAGAACGAGATGGATGACGTAATTTTCGTAATGCTTTGGCTTCGATTTGACGAATTCTTTCACGCGTGACACCGAAAATTTGACCAACTTCCTCTAGGGTACGACACTGTCCATCGTCTAATCCAAAACGAAGACGTAATACTTTTTCTTCACGGTCTGTAAGTGTCAATAGGACACTGCTCAACTCTTCCTTTAGAAGTTCTGTCGTAGCATATTCTTCGGGACTCATCGTGCGTTCGTCTTTTAAGAAGTCTCCCAAATGTGAATCTTCTTCTTCACCAATTGGAGTTTCCAAAGATACAGGATCTTGGCTAATTTTATATACTTCTCTTACTTTATCGATCGTAATGCCCAATTTCTTAGCGATTTCCTCATCGGTTGGTTCGCGATTTAATTCCTGTGTCAACTGTCGTTGAACACGCGCTAGTTTGTTGATTGTCTCAACCATATGAACTGGTACACGAATCGTTCTCGCTTGATCGGCGATGGCTCTCGTAATTGCTTGACGAATCCACCAAGTAGCATATGTACTGAATTTGAACCCTTTGGAAGAATCGAATTTTTCTACTGCTTTCATTAGTCCGATGTTTCCTTCTTGAATCAAATCCAAGAATAACATACCACGTCCAACGTAACGTTTGGCAATGGATACAACCAAACGAAGATTAGATTCTGCTAGCATTCTCTTCGCATATTCGTCTCCTTCTGAAGCACGTTGTGCATATTCGAACTCTTCATCTGACGTCAATAAGTTGATGCGTCCGATTTCCTTTAAGTACATTCTTACTGGGTCGTTGATTTTAACGTCTTTGGAAAGAGTTAAATCTTCCACTTCCAAACTGTCTGGGGTTAAGATTTCACTATTATCAGTGTCGTCTTCATCGTCGGCTTTAATTTCGATTTTGTTTTCTACAAATGCATTGTATAGATCATCTAAGGTATCGCTATCGATATCTAATCCTTTCAATTCTTCGGCAATTTGTTCATATGTAATCTTACCATCTTGTTTTTTTCCTAATTCGATTAATGCCTTTTTTCTTTCTTCCATCGTTTTAATTTCTGTCGTCATTTTATTCAACTCCCATTTTTAGTTTTCTGATTCGTTCTGCTAGGACTGCTTTCTGTAAAGGATCTACTTCTTCTTTTATCATCTTCTGTAACCGTTTGACTTCTTCGTTTAAACGATACGAACGGATGACATCCGCATATTCTTCTAGCTCTTCGTCACTAATTTCTTCTTTCAAATTGAGTGACAACACTTCAGTCAGTAAACTACTCAGATTCTTTTTATCTTGAAAATAAGTAAATAAGTCTGCTACTTCTAGACTTCCATACGTGTCGCGATAATAATCGATTTCGCTTCCCAAATGTCTTTCATCCGCGGTTGGAAAATACAACTCTTCGCGGCGGTATAATCTGATTGCCTTATCGCTTTTTAACATGTAATAGATAATTGCCATAGCAGCCAAATCGTATTTACTTCGTCTTGGTTTCTCTTTTGGTGGTAGAGTTTCTACCTCTTTTTTGTCCGGTTTGATTTCCGCTTTTTCTTTTACATCCTGTAACCTTTTTTCTAGGGTATTATAACTTATATCGAATTCTTTTGCAAGGTTTTTTAGAATAATTTCTACACGAATTTCATCACTGATCTTCGCTGCTTCGGAAATTACTTGGTTGATATAGTTAGCTTTATCGATGTCACTATTCATGTTGACATCTTTCTTTAGGCTTTGAATTTTAAAGTCACTGTAGTAGATGGCATTCTCTACCAAAGCATCGAATCGTTCCTTGCCTTGGTCGATGATATAAGTATCTGGATCGTAATCGTTTTCTAAGGCGATTACTTTTGGATTCAAACCTAATTGGATTAGCTCTTCCCCATTTACTAAAGTGGCATGACGTCCTGCATCATCACCGTCAAAACACAGAATGACGTCGTTTGAAAGACGCTTGATTAAATTGGCTTGTTCTTTGGTCATGGCCGTACCCATCAAGGCGACGACGTTACGGTATCCAATCGTACTAGCACGGATGACGTCCATGAATCCTTCCATGACGATGACGTATTTCTTCGTTCGTACTTCTTCTCTAGCTACGTGATAGTGATATAACAGTTCCCCTTTTTTAAAGATTGGTGTCTCTTTGGTATTCAAATATTTATTCAGTTTGGAATTATCGTAAATACGACCGGAGAAGCCTACTACCCGTCCGTTTAAATCCCAAAGTGGAAACATGATGCGGTTGATATACGTATCGTGCTCGTTGCTTGCTAGTCCCAACTTGTCTAGAGTATCTAAAGAGTAGCCTTTATCTGTCAAAAGTTTCACTAAAGAATCCATACTGGTAAGAGATAAACCGATATCGAATTCTTTGATGACATCGTCGTCAATCTTTCGTTTTTTCAGATACTCCTTGGCATCGTGCCCGAAACTTGTATTCAAATTATTTTGATAAAACTTGAGAGCCAACTCGTACATTTTATAGTATGGCTCGTTTTGGGTATTTTCTTTCTTCAGTTTTAATCCTTTTACTTCGATACCTGCCTTTTTAGCAAGTAATTCTAGTGCTTCTTTAAATGTGATATGTTCGTAATCCATGACAAAGTTAAATACATTGCCGGATGCACCACAACTGAAACATTTATAAATTTGTAACGAGCGCGATACACTCATCGACGGATTGGTATCATCGTGAAATGGGCACACGCCAAAATAGTTCTTTCCTTTTTGGACTAGAGGAATGTAACTAGAAATTACATCGACAATGTCCACTTTGCTTCGCACTGATTGAATTAAATCGTGTTCATTCATGACGCATTCCCCCAATCCAGACTAATACATTGCATATTATACCACATTTTAATTTGTTATTACCCTCATAAATCGACTTTTTTAACAATTTAAAAAACGAGGCATGATACCTCATTTGTTGTTTCAAATTAAATTAAAGAATCTCTTGTAAAAATCGTAACTTTCTTCGATAGATAAACGTCAATCTGACATTTTGCGACAATTTTTACAAAACCGAGACCATCGATTACTAAATCTTCATGGTATTTAACATCGACTGTAGTTTTGCCTAAATCTTTCAATCGCTCTTGTTTTTTGGCATTCATCTTTTTGATTTCTAAGTCGTTCGATACGTAGAATGTGAAACTGTTCTTCTCACCTTCGACGTAGTCGATTCTCAAGATATCGTCCAGTAACAAGCACTGTCCTTTTTTGATTTGGAACGTACGCGGTTTGATTTCTTTGCGTGGTGTAATCTTCTTTAACATCTCTGGTGATAAATCGTTCGTGATGTTTCCTGGATCGATTAATCCCGGTGTATCGATTAATGTCAAATCATCTGAAAGCTCGATCGCAACGGTATCTAACGTCGTCGATGGCATCGGTGAAATCGTCAAGTCACTCGGATTTTTCGAATAGTTTTCCATCATTTTGTTAATCAAACTACTCTTACCGACATTGGTGTTACCGACGATGTAGACTCGTTTCGACGTCTTGTATTTTTTGATCATATGTAGCAACTCATCCATGTTGTAATTGGTTCTCGTGCCGATGATGATAATATCATCGTATCCTAAATCGCTGCGTTTAAAATAATCGATGATTTTTTCATCTTTGACACTAAGCGGTAAGGCATCCCGTTTATTTAAAACTAAAACCATCTTGTTATCGATGTAATTTCTAATTTTATGAAGATCTTGTTCGACGTTTAAAATGTCTTCTACATGTAATACCAAATCTTTGGTTTCATTTACTTTTTTTAATACTTCCAAATATTCATCGTTCGTCTTCGAAACGATTTGATATTCGCCGTAATGTTTCATTTTAAAACATCTTTGGCATAAGTCGTTTTCTAAATTTGTGGTATAACCATCGAGTAAAACATTCTCATCTTGTAAAACGATGCCACAACCACGACATTTTTTTTCACTCATAAAACTTCCCTCTTTTCAGTCTCGTGCCCTTTTTATTCATTACGTATGCTTCTAGTTTGCGATTCAAACTTGTAATCTTCAAGTCTTCTTTAGCAGTTGGATCTACTAAAATTGTTAGGATTCCATAACGGTTTCCAGCGACAATATCGGTAAATAGTTGATCTCCTATCATGGCCATTTGGCTCTTTTCAAAACCGTATTTACGTTTAATCCGAGATAGGCCAGATGTCGATGGTTTCATAGCCAATGAGATATAATCCACTTGTAAATGCTCTGCCACTTTGGCAACGCGACCTTTCGTATTATTGGAGATTAAAATGACCGTAAACTCTTTTTTTAATTTTTGCATCCATTTTGTCGTTTTTTGATTGGGAACTTCTTCATCAATTTTGGCAATCGTGTTGTCGATATCAAAAATGAGGCATCGGATTCCAAGTGATTTCAACTTTGAATATGGAACATCAAAAATGGATTTTTGATACATTTTTGGAATATACTTCTTCATTCAAATCTCCTATCATATTATACTACAGTCCTCTTCGTATTGTGCGTTACGCATTTTCGTAACTATTTTGGACATTTTCTAAATAGAATAACACCATCGGTTCCGTAATGGAGATCACGTCGTAAAATTCCCCATCCGGAATCACGTAGGTATGATTTCTAATTACGTTATCTAAGCGATCTGCTTTGTAAAGTGGTTCCGTAATAGCCTCTGACTTCCTGGCAAATTGGCGATACGGAATTGGCAACTGTTGTTTCCAGACGCGAATTTGTTCGTCATATGGACGTTCTTTTAAACTCTCTTTGATTTCTTTATAACGTTTGTATTGGTCTTTGATATGTTCAATTTGATTCAAATAATACGTTACTTTCTGATGATGAGCAAATCCTTCTGGGTTCCCTTTCCATTCTTCTTTGGAAGAATCATGGAAGACGACACTTGGATCTAACTCGGCATCTATTTTAGCTATCGATTGTAAATATGGGAAATGCCCGCCGTAACATTCGTTTAGTTCTTTTTCGGTCATCCATGAGGTATCTAACTGGAATTGTTCGTCAATCATATTTGCAATCAACGTAAAATATTCTTTTTTGATATCCTCATATACTTCATTGGTACTGCCTTTTCTTAACAACTCATCATACTTATTTTTCATATTCTCTCCTTTGGTTCATGTAATATTGTATCATTGAACAGGCCTAATTGGCAAATATTCTTACAAAAACGTGTAAAGAAAAAGGTGTAACCAAGGTTACCCTCTCTTATTTTTTGGTGGTGTGATTCGTAAAATCTTTTGTGGTACCATTAAAGTTTGTTTGGTAGAGCGAATCTGTTGCAAGCGTTCTTCTTGTTTTCTAGTCAGTGGACCTCTTTTACTTGCTTCATAAAATTCTGGTCCCATATTTGAATACTGTAACATTAGTTCGCGAACTCTTTCATAGCCATTGGGAAGATGACCCGCACGGCGCAAGAGATAAACAGCACGATCCATATCACAATTTAGCCATAGATCTTCTAGAATCACCATAGCACTGGCAATATCATACCCACAATAGATACCGTTAATAGAAGCGTTTACTTCTTTTTTCCACGTCATTTGATCTTCTTCTGTCATAAATGCTTTCGCATTGATTAACCACTTTTCTTTGTCTTTTTTGGCAAGAGATTTCAATGTCGGTGATAACTCTTCGCGCATTTTTACAATCCGTTTTTTCTCTCTTGTCAAATTTTGTATACGCCACTCCGTATTGGCAGAAGCAAGACTTCTTTCGATTTCTTGTTCTTCTTCTATCAATTGTTCTAATCTTTTCCCAAACACACTCCACAATGTTTTCATAATCCACTTCCTTAAGGGTTATTATAACACAAGAAAACAGGAATGCAAGATTCCTGTTAATAACCGGATTCCACAAGTCTCGGAACCGATTGATGATTTTTGTATGCTCTAATGTACTGTGTTGTCCAGTCGTAGTACGTGCTTCCTAGACCACCTTTTTGCGGTTCGATATCCCTACTATACTCTTGGTTGTAGTTATCTGTAAAGCAATATATTCCGCAAGCAACGTTGGTAGATGGATCTAGTCGTTCTGCTCCCCACTCATTCCACCAAGTTAAGGTGATGATTTTAGGGCGAGTTGCAAATGCATTTTGCCATTGATTATAGAACGTGATACCGTGGTTTCTGCCGGTTGCACTGCCAGTATTACTCATTCTATTTTGTTGCATGGCAACGGATACACTCATCTGTTCTACAGCACCGGACCAGTTCGTTCCCTTGTTTTTGCTATTGTCTTTTTGTAAGTAACTCCATTCTCCGTTTGCAACACTGGTCTGTAAGCCCCACATGACACGGTACGTGATATCTCGGTCTGGCGTGCCTTGGTCTTTGGTTACTAAGAAGAACGGTTTACCATCCCAATATACCCAGACATCTTCATATTTTTCGTTTCCTAGTGATGGATCATATGTTGCTGATGTAAATAAATTGTGCATGACGTTTAGCATGACGTAGTCATCGTTTGTATTTACCCAATTCGCTACGTAGGGTGTCGGTAGTCCTTCCTGTCTCATTTCGACGATCGTATCTAGGAGTGCTTTCATCGGTGCGTACACGGCCTCGTAAAATACACTGTTTGGATCCAATGCTCCAGCAGAACTAATCCATGCAAGAGTCGCATTGGTGTTATCGATGATGATGAAATCGACACCCATGTTGTAAAGTTCTGTCATCTGTTCGCGAATGACTGCTTTATCAGTCGATTTATAGTATCCTTTGGCAGGTTCACCCCAATAGTGGAAGTCGCCGATATTTCCGAATGAGCCATTGCCTGCTAAAATGTTCGTGATGTTATAAATTCCAGAACTTTTATTTTGCATGTAATCAAACCAAGTTGAGAAGTTAATGCCGACCAAATCGCTCTTATTAGAAATTTCAAAGTGTTCACCCCAAACCGCTGCCGCAGAGGATGTTGTAAACGATGTCATCTGATAACTACTGGTACGGCCAAACGAGTCACTTACTAAGACTAAGACGTAGTATGTCGTACTCGGATTTAAGTTCGTAAACGTATGTGTCGTCTCCCCTTCTTTCGTTGTCGTTGGATTTTGTAAGCAATAAGAAGAATCGATCGACGAAGTGGAAATACAAATCGAATATTTCAAGTTGGCCGTGAAGTCATCACTTGCTTGTTGATAGCGAATGGTGGCAACCGTCTCTCCAATATTCGAGGTCGTGATGTTGTTATTTGAGATGACCGGTGCAGTAGAATCAATTTTGGTTTCTACATACGTACTGTTCACTTGATTTTGGGAATTACTATTGTCTCTTACGATTGCGGTGATGCTTGCATTGTGTGTCAAAGTGACTGTTTGCGTAGCAGTTGCTTCTACTTCTTCACCATTATCTATTTTGTAATAGTTCGTAAACCCTTCTATTTCTGGATATGTGATAGTCAGTTCTTTTGTTGTTTCGACATTTGCTGAACTAATTTGGAATGTCGGTAATGGAATTGCCATCGTCTTAACCGTTGCCACTGGGCTTGAGATAATGGTGCCATCCTTTTTAACCGCTTGCACCGACACTTTATAACTCGTATTTTGACTTAAATTTTGACAAGTGTACTCTTTTTGGTTAGAAGGAGTAGACCAACTACCATCACCACATTGATATTGATAATTGGTGCCACTGATTTCATTTCTTACTTGTGTCGTAATGGTAACGGAGTTGTAAGAGGTCTTCGTCGTAAACGTAACAGACATCTCATCCGCTGGTGGTGTAACGACCGGATCTTTTTCTTCTTCCGTCGCATTTGACTTATTGACATTTGTAACTTCTATTGTCAAAATAGCAGAATGCCCAGTTTCACTAAATACGATCAATGTCATTCGCATGTTGGTTGAGAACACTTGACTTAAGGTTTTGCCATCTTGTGACTTACTCCATGGAACTAAGTCTTTTAACGGTTCATCTGCTGTAATCGTTACTAGCACTTCACCTGTTTCTAACGTTTCATATCGCACTTCTGGTAAAAAAGTACCTTCTGGTTCTTGCGGGGAATCCGGATTCTCGCTATCTGGTGCTTGAACTGTAACAACTCGAATGGCTTGGGTTTCGTTACTCGCTTTGTCTTTGACTGTGTAATAAATATAGAAAAATCCGATTCTAGAAGTATCGACATGACTTACATTTTCATGTGTCGTACCATCGTAGTATTCATAACGAATCGATACGTTATCAGCCGAAATATTTCCATCTTGATTATCGATAATCTGTTTGATTCCGGGATCTACAAATTCATCGTTTTGGAATAACATGATATTTTGTTCTCCTGCTAGTTCGATAATCGGTGGCTCTTGGTCGCTTGCTTCTTCGCTCGTCAAATCGATTTTTGTAATTTGAAGAATCACTTCATAATTTTTGCCGATGCTTGTCTCCGACCTTCCATCGATATAAAGATAAATCTGATAAGAGTCCATTGTATTGGCTTCCATCCTGCAATTACTTAAAATTTCTAGATTACTACCAAAACTGTTTAGGTATGCTCCATCCACTACTACTTCACCGTTTTTAACGACTGTAATCTTTAATTCTTCTCGTTCTAACTTGTTTGTAATATTTAAATTTTCTTTCAAAGATACATTGTACATAGAAGGTGTACTACGCAAATTTGTAATTTGAAATTCATAAGGGGTTTGTTCTTCTAATGGAACATTTTGAGCATTTTTTAAAGAGATGGTCGTGCCATTTTCATAATAGACAGAAAGGGTGTTACCAACTAGTTCGGTCACTTCTTTAGAAGTTGGCTTACTAAGTAAAAAGAGTCCCACTCCTAATAAGATACAGCCTAGAACTGCTACTGAGATGATTCCCACTTTTTTCATTCGGCAACACCACCTTCTATTTCATAGCGACAAGAAGTAACGGTTTCTAAATTCGTAAGTGTCGTTACCGAAATCTGTTTTTCTTCTCCGGCATGAAGGACCGTTCCCAAGTCTAACGGTGTTCTAAAAATTTCATTTCGTTCTGAATCGTATACGATAAAAAGAAAAGAATCGATTGTAATATCATCGTTCGTATCATTTTGAATTTGCGTTTCTACAGTCCAAAGACCATCTTGTTCTATGACCGTAAGTGCACTCGTTTTTACGTATTCTCTTAAATCTCCTTCTAGCATTGGCACAATTTCTTTTTTTGGTAATCCAAATGAAATTGGCAAAATCACAATTACAATTAAAACAATCGTAATGATTAACAATCGGTTTCTCATCGTATCCCACCTATTCTATTACTATTGTACTTGTTTTTTTAACTCTCGTCAAAACATTATCCAAAAGAAAACATCTAAAGTTGTTAGATGTTTTACAAATTAATTATTTACTCTTTGATGAACAGGTTTGGTGTTTACTGTCAATACATCAAACTTGTATCCATTTTCTACACCGTATTTTACGATCGTTTCGATTGCTTGCGAGGTATGCTTTTTGATGTCGTGCATCAATATGATGTTGCCACACTTGCGACTCAAATTTTTGATGACGTTGTTTGCTTCTACACTTGGATCGGTCGTTTCACCAGCATCTCCAGAAGAAATATTCCAATCGAAGTATTGGTATCCTCTGTTTTGGACTTCTGTTACTAAGGTAGACATAATTCCCGGACTGTATTTTTTGCTTACTGTATTCGAACTTCCGCCTGGGAAACGGATGATATTAGAACGCATTCCGGTAATTCGGTAGACACGGTCCGATACTTGATTTAAGTCGTTGAAATAGGAATCTACCGAACCATATACAATTGGATATTGGTGCGTTGCGGTATGAAGTCCAATGGCATGTCCTTCTTCATACTCTCTTTTGATTAGTGAGTCCGGTCCTGCCATCGTCACAAAGAACGTTGCTTTGACGTTGTATTTTTTTAGTACATCCAAAATAACAGGTGTGTAATAAGCATTCGGTCCATCGTCGAACGTCAAGTAGATAACACCTGGTTCTCCTCCACAAGAAGAGGAAGTACTGGACGTTTGATTTCTTACGACGACCGTTCTTGTAACTGTCGTTTCATTACCAGCAGAATCTTTCACTGTGTATGTTTTTTGGTACGTTCCCAACTTTGTCGTATCGACATTTCCCGTAATCACAACTTGACTTGTCAAGTCACCATCACAATCATCCGTTGCTGTATATCCCAGTTCATCGTAAGATGTGTTGATTGTCGTATAAACGGTATATCCGCCCGTCAAAGTGATTGTTGGTGGTGTCTCGTCTTTTCTATTTGTCTTTCGTTCGACTGTCGTTTCATTGCCAGAAGAATCTTTTACTTTGTAAATTACTTTATCTGTTTCTTTGATTACTTCCACATTGGCCGTAATATCACCATCGTAATTATCGAATGCTTGATACCCTTCTTCTTCGTATTGAGCATTAGGACACATCGTCACGTCACTATTTCCCGTTAATGTAATGACTGGTCCCGTTGTATCTTTCACAACTACTTTTTTGGTTACTTTGCTTTCGAATAGACCGTCTCCATAGTGATAGATTAAATAATACGTTCCAAGCGTTTTGGTATCGACCGTTCCTTGGACTGTAACTTCTCCTTTTAATTTTTGTCCAAAGCGGTATGCTTCGGCAGGAGATACTTGGTACTCACTCATGTACTCTACTGTTTCAACGTCGTTTCCACCGTCGATTTTAATCTTTGGTGTAAATAGATAGATTGTTAAAAGACATAGTAAAACACAACCAAGAACGGTTGCTAAAATAATTGCTGGTTTCTTTTTTAAATGAACTTTCAACTTTTTCATATTTATAGTATCCCTCGAGTCACTCCAATTATATCACTTTTCAAAATAAAAAAAGAGTCCTTTCGACTCTTTTCCATAACGATTGACAAATTCTGACACTACTGCACAGTTTTATAAAAATAAATATCCCGTAGTTGCATCGCACCGACTTCTTCCATATGATCTGTTCTAGAAACAGTAATCGGATGAATATCTTTCTTCAATATGGCCGTAATGTACTCACTTGCTTTTGGTAAATATTCCAAACTTTGATTGAATAAATTTAGTTGGCCATAAAATTGTTCGCCGAACAGTTTACGTTCTGTTATGCCTTTTTGATTATAAGAGACGGGATACACTTTGCAGTAACAGTGATTCAAAATATTTCTGCCTAAGAACTTTTCAATAATCGTAAATACTTGTTCGATTTTCTTAGCAGAAGTTAAACTTCCAAATTCTCTACCATGTAAACATCCAAAATCCAAACAAGGATAAACTCCTTTTACTTTAGAACAAATATAAATGATATCATCTAAACTTCCCAAAGACCTTGTATTGCCACTAATTTCCGGATAGATGTTAATTTCTTGTGGAGTACTCTCCCGTATCCATTCAAAGAAAGAAATGACTTTTGAAATGTTCGTTGTCTTCGGCACTTTGTAAAGCGGAACCAAGATATGAGAAATATCTAACTCGATGGCCAACTCTAAAAACTCTTGATATCGTTTCTTCGTTTCTTCCATCTTTGTAAAATCAATATTAGAAAACATTTCTGCTGATAAAATGATGCCAGATTCTTCTTTTGCTGCTAGGAAATCCATACGCATCTTTTTGGACATTTTTCTCATTTCTTCGTAAGGTAGTTCTAATACATCTAATCCGAGTGATGAAAGCCAGTTAAAAATACCGACTTTAGAGGTGGCAAAAGGACTGTCAAAAAATTTCCTAGGGAACCCATTAATTCCGAATGCAGGCCTTTTACTCATACAATCACTTCCAATTAGTTTTTGTTTTTTATTATATATCAAAATGATTTCTTATGGCTATACCCTTTTTTAAATTTGTCATTTTTTTGACACTTTCATTCAATCGCTAATGTTGTTCTTTAAAAATTCACGTAATATTTTGGTTAATGCTCGTTTTTCAATTCTCGATACGTAACTGCGAGAAATATGCAAGTCTTTGGCGATTGCCTTTTGGGTTTGGGGAATTCTTCTTTGTAATCCGTATCTCCTGATTAAGATTTCTTTTTCTCTTGCATTTAATACATGAAAGTACGTCTCTAACAGTTTTAATTTATCTTTGGTATGAATCTCTTCGACATAATCGACATCCGGTGTCTTTAAAATATCGATCATGCTGATTTCATTACCATCTTTATCGTAACCAATCGACTCATTTAACGATACGTTCTTCGTATTTTTATTGTTACTTCTAAAATACATCAAGATTTCATTTTCAATGCATCTAGCACAGTAAGTCGTCAGTTTCGTCGTTTTTTCAGGACTATAGGTATCGATTCCTTTGATGAGACCAATCGTACCGATGCTGATTAAGTCATCTTGGTCTTTGCCGTCATGTTCAAACTTTTTAACGATGTGGGCCACTAAACGTAAGTTATGTTCAATCAATTTACTTCTAGATGCTTTGTCTCCTTGTTTTGCTCCTATGATGGCTAACTCTTCTTCTTTCTTCGATAGCGGTTCTGGAAATACGGCATTGGAATACGATCCCGTAAAAAAAATTAAACTTTTTAAAAAGTTTAAAAATTCTAAAAACATCTCTTCATCTCCTACTGGATTATATGTCGAAATGTATGGTATAATGAATTAGAAAATTGGGAGTGATGATATGAAAAAGATGACGATCCTCTTACTAATGCTTTGCCTACTAGTCGGTTGTACGCGTACGATCGATAGCAGTGAACTCTATGCCACTTGGGCTGGGAACACACTAGAGAACGTCCAAAGTTACAATGGATTTATCATCACTAAGACGGATTATATGGTCGCTCTTTACGAAGATGATACATTTCATGAAGAGATTCAAGTTACATCCAGAAACATTAGTGAAAGTGGCAGTGAAAGTGTCGTTACTTATACGTTAGATGGGACACTTGAAATTGTTCCCGAACTCGGTGTCAATTTAAAAGTTACCAAATGGAGTAGCAACAATAGTGAAGTCACTGCTCTACCGAACAGTCTCGCCTCTCAAACTTATTACTTTGAAGTAAACAACCACGAATTAAATTTATGTATCGATGCCGATTGTACGAACGTGTTAGTAAAAAGCCAGTAAAATTCTTACTGGCTTTCTTGTTCTAATATCATCGTTTTAGGTCTAATCTTTGGACCATCTTGCTCGTAGATAGCAAGTGCTTTGCCATTATTTGTCCAAAGCACGATTGGTGCCCTTTGCGTGAATTCCAACACAGCACCATTTTTGATTTTAAAAAGAATTTCTCCAGTTGCCTCCTGTTTGGGAATCGAAACCGCATCGATTAGGGAAATCAATTTTGTATCTTTGGTGATTTCTTCTAAAGGGTGAGATTCTTCTACCGGAAACGTTCCTTGTTTGGTTCTCCTTAAATCACTCATAATAGCAACCGTATTTAACTTCTTGGCTAGGTCTCTAATGAAACTTCTAATATAAGTACCCTTACTTACGACAACGCGAAACGCCGCTTGATTTTCTTCAAACGATAGAAATTCTGTTTCGTAAATGGTCACCGTTCGTTTGGGTAACTCTTCTACCTGTTCGTTTTTGCGAGCATGTTCATAAAGTTTTTTACCGTTTACTTTGATAGCAGAATAGATGGGAACTTCCTGTTCGTACGTTCCTTCCATTTCTTTTAAAGCACGTTTTACATCTTCTTTCGTTATTGTGACAGGTTCTTCTTTGATAATCGTACCTTCCGTATCCAATGTATCGGTTTCTATGCCAAACATTGCGGTGGCGATGTACTCTTTGGTCGACGCTTGTAACATCTCGGTCAATTTGGTACCTTTGCCAATCGTTAAAACAAGAACACCGGTGGCAATTGGATCCAATGTTCCGGTATGACCTACTTTTTTGGTTCCTAATATTTTAGAAACTTGATTTACGATATCCCGACTAGTTGGTCCTTTCGGTTTATCGACTACTAGGATACCATCCATTATTCATCCGTTCCTTCGTGATGGTCTTTTTCTTTAATCTTCTCGATTACTTCATCGATTCTACGTCCGTATTCGATGGAGTCATCATATACGAAACGAAGTTCCGGTGTATTTCTAATGTTTACTCTACTACTTAAAATGCTTCTGATAGATGGACTTGCTTTCTTTAAAGCAGCAGCAACAACATCTTTCTTACTATCGTCTAATACGGTATAGTAGACTTTGGCGAAACTTAAATCGTTAGTCGTATCGCATGCTGTAATCGTCACAAAGTTTAAGTCCGGGTCTTTCATTTCATCATGTAATATTTTACTTATTTCTTCACTATAGGTATGATTTAATCTTTTTAAACGAATTTGGTTCATAATCTTCACCTCAAGACTTATTATACAGGCTTTTGAATCAAAAAAAAAGAGAATTATCTCTTAATTTCTACCAATTGGTATGCTTCGATAATATCTCCTTCTTTGATATCTTGATAATTTTCTAACGTAATACCGCATTCCATGTCTTTCTTCACTTCTTTGACTTGGTCTTTTTCATGTTGAATGGATGCGATAGAACCGTCGTAGATAACGATTCCGTCACGAACAAGTCTTGCCTTATCGTGGTTTTTTACAACACCTTTCGTTACTTTACAACCGGCAATATTACCGATTTTAGAGAATTTAAAGATCTTTCTAATTTCTGCTTCACCATCTACTTTTTCTTCGTATTCTGGTTCTAGCATACCTTTCATTGCATCTTCCAATTCTTCTACTACTTTATAGATGATGTTATATAATCTAATTTCAACACCGGCTTCTTTGGCTGCTGCTACAGTTGCGGCAGAAGGTCTTACGTTAAAGCCGATGATGATGGCATTACTTGCTTTGGCTAGTACGACATCGCTTTCGGTAATCGTTCCAACACCACTTCTGATGATGTTGACGTGAATATCGTCTACTTTGATTTTTTCTAGCGATTGTTTAACGGCTTGTTCACTACCGGTTACATCTGCTTTTAAGACGATAGCAAGTTCTTTGGCACCATCTTGAATTTTACCGAACAATTCATCCAAAGAAAGTCCCGTACGATTCGTATCTTTGCTCTTTGCTCTTTCTTTTCTTTCTTCGGAAATGCTCCGTGCTTGTTTTTCGGTTTCAAAGGCCATGAACTTGTCACCTGCTGTTGGAAGGGAATCTAGGCCCGTGATTTCAACTGGTGTTGCTGGCAATGCTTCAGCGATCTGTTGACCTAAGTCGTTTTTCATCGTTCTAATCTTACCGTAACTCGTTCCAACGACAACTGGGTCTCCTAAACGAAGCGTTCCGTTATCGATTAATATCGTAACGATGGAACCTGTCTGTTTATCTAGTTTTGACTCTAGAACAGTACCAGTCGCATAACGTTTTGGATTGGCTTTTAACTCTTTCATTTCTGCTACTAGTAAGATGTTATCTAGTAATTCATCGACACCCATACCAGTTACGGCAGAAATGTTCGTTACAATCGTATCTCCGCCCCAACTTTCTGGCACTAATCCAGCTTCATTTAATTGCGTTAACACACGATCTGGATTTGCTCCTGGTTTATCCATTTTATTGATGGCTACTAAAATCGGAACACCAGCAGCTTTGGCATGATCGATGGCTTCTTTCGTCTGTGGCATTACACCATCATCTGCAGCAACGATAATGACGACGATGTCTGTTACTTGGGCGCCTCTTGCTCGCATCGCCGTAAATGCTTCGTGTCCTGGTGTATCTATAAACGTGATTTTTTCACCGTGATATGTAATTTGATAAGCACCAATGGCTTGGGTAATTCCACCTGCTTCACCTCCTGCTACATTGGTTTTACGAATGTAATCTAGTAGAGATGTCTTACCATGATCGACGTGGCCCATAATGGTTACAACTGGTGGACGTTTAATCAAATCCTTTTCATCATCGACAATTTCGTATTCTTCGAAGTTAGCAATATCTGCCGTTTCTTCTTTCTTTAACGTCTTGCCATAATCTAGTACTAGAACTTCTGCAACATCGTACTCGATGGCATTGTTTAAAGTAGCCATGATACCTAATCCCATCAGCTTCTTTATTAGTTCAGTCGATGTTACATTCAAGCTGTGAGCAAGATCCGATACGGTCATTCCAGACTTGTAATAAACAACATCGCTTTGACTATCATTCGTCATTAACTTTTCACGGTGTTTGTATAAACTCTTCTTTTCTTTTAAGAACTTTTTATTGTTTTCATTCTTGACTGGTTGCTTTGCTTTCTTCTTTGGTTTTTCAGAAGATTGCATCCATCTTGCTTCTTGGGCTAGTTCTTCGGCCTTGTCTTCTAACTCCACTTTTTCCATAAACTCTTCGTTTACCGGTTCCTCTTCTTCTATATTAACTAGCTCGTTATCTAGTAAGACTATTTCATCTTCTGATAGTTCTGTATCTTCTGTCGCTTCAATTCCTAATTTCTTACATAATTTTAAGATTTCATCTACGCTTCTTGCCACATCAGATGCATATTCTTTTACGTTCATCATAAAATCGCCCTCCTTCTTGATTTTATTTTACATTTGTTTCTTACTCCCCTTCGTGCTTCTTACTCTCTTTGATGATTCTTTCAATTTCTTCATAAATTTCATCTTTGATTTCTACCTCTAATGCTCTTCCCAAAGCATTGGATTTTTTTGCTTTTGCTAATACTTCTAAATCCTTTTTAATATATGCGCCATGGCCATTTTTCTTTCCTGTCGGATCTACTTCCACAACACCTTCTTTGGTAACGATTACACGTAACAATTCTTGTTTGGGAAAGCGTTCTCTTGTCACAGCGCACATTCTCATCGGTATTTTTTTCGTCTTCATCGTTTTCCTCCTTTTGAGTCTGTATATTTCTTTTCCAGTACTCGGGCAGTCTTTTTTGGTAACATCGCTTCTTTTTGAACCATACGGTCGCGCTTATCATTCTTATAAAATAAGATATTTAAGGAATCGGGACTGTTGCGATTTAAGCGAACCAATTCCGTCAGCACTTCTGTCTGCCGATTGGTTATCTTTTTTTGATTGATTTCGTATCTAGGAACCATGATGGCTGCAAAGGAATTGGGACGACTAGAAGATTCGTAATTACAAAATCCCCATAAATCGATAAATCCTACTTTGTAGTCGAATGTATCTCCTAGATAAAATTCTTCGGGATGTTCAATTTGTTCCCGTTTTTTATAAAACAGACTCCCCAATGTGTTGCATGGTTGATTTTTGGATAGTAAGATACTTAATTTTCTAAGTTCTTCTTGATGACAAGCACTGAGTGTTCCCGTTTTAGCGATGGCATAAAATGTTCCATCTGGTGCGACGACACCGATGAGACCTGCTTTTAATTTTTCGCCATATGGAATGATTTCCATTATTCTGATTTAAAACGGATGCCTGCTTCAGCAGCTTCTGCTTCACTCTTAATATCGATATGATAGTGAGTTAATCTAGATGCCAAACGTGCATTTTGACCTTTCTTACCGATTGCTAATGAGAAGTTATCTGGATCCGCAATTACCATTGCTTCAGACTCTTTTTCATCTGCTACAATTACGTGTAAGTTTTTAGCAGGACTCAAAGCATTGGCAATGAACACTTCTGGATCTTTATCGTATTTTACGATGTCGATTTTTTCGCCACCTAAATTATCGATGATGTTAGCAATTCTGCTACCGTGTTCTCCAATACATGCACCAATCGGATCGACATTTGGATTTTCTGAATAAACGGCTACTTTACTACGGTTACCAGCTTCTCTTGCAACACTGTAAATCAAAACAGTACCGTCGTTAATTTCTGGAATTTCTAGTTCAAACAATCTCTTTAAGAATCCATAATGAGTACGAGATAGAAGTACTAGTAAACTCTTACCGGAATTGTCTACTTTAGAAACGTATACTTTGATCTGTTTTCCCATTTCGATTTTTTCACCAGGAATACATTCTTTCTTTGGTAGAATTCCGTTTACACGACCAAGATTGATAAAGTAGTTATCCGTGTCTTCTAATTCAACAGTACCTACTAATAACTCGTCTTGCTTATCTGCAAATTCGTCATTTAGAGAGGCTCTTTCTGCTTCTCTTAACTTTTGTGTTAAAACTTGTTTTGCTGTTGAAGTCGCAACACGACCGAAATCTTTCGGAGTTACTTCCGTATCGATTGTCTCTCCTACTTGAACATCTGGATTGATTTTTTTAGCATCGCTCAATGTAATTTCGATTTCTGGATCGAATTCTAGTACTTCGATTGGTTCGCCATTTTCATCTAGTTCTGGATTTTCATTTAAGTCGTCGTAATCCATTCCTACTTTTTCATCTGGCACAACTGTCTTAAAAGAAAATACTTTAATGGAACCTGTATCTGGGTTGATTACCACTTTACCAGGTATTCCGTAGTTTTTTTTGTACGCTGCATTTAAGGCTTGTTCCATAAATGCCAAAATGTCTTCTTTTTTAATGCCTTTTTCTTTTTCTACAAACTCAACTGCTTGTAAAAATTCTTTTCCAGCATCTTGTGTGTTTCCTTCTTTTTTACGCATCTTTTTCTACTCCTTTTTCTTTGGCATACACATCTAAGGTATATGCATGATCAATCAAATCTATTTTATCGAGGATTGGATTGATAATTCTAGTTGCCATTACAACTTTTTGTAAATCGATCATATCTTTGCTATCTAATACGATTTCTAATGTTTCTTCTGTTCCTTCGCGGGTGAGTCTCACATCGTCAATCCATACTTCTAGCTTATCTAAACGATTTCCAACAGCTTCTATTATTTTCTCTTTCATAACACTCCTCCTTAAAATAGAAGAAGTGGGAATTTCTGTTCCCACTTCGTTGTTGCATGCTTATTATAACATACTTATTTAAAATAATACAATATTTTTTTTAAAATTCAATTATAGTTTTTCTTAATCGATAAAATAGCTAAAATAAATTTTTAAACGAAGCTATCATATAATTCTAAAAACCAAGATTATTAACAAAAACTAAAATATTATCATATGAATTTGTAGCATCTTCTACCGATAATACTTCAATTGGATCTACAGAAATTGTAGAAGTACTATTTGCCATAACATTTTCTTTGGTAAATGGAATTAAACCAATGATTTTATTTTCTTTCAAAGCAACTACATTTCCAGAAATCATTGATAAATTTTCATTACCTTGATATGTAATATTTAATGTTGTATTAATTTTTCTTCCATCAATTGAATTAGATGAGTCATAATCAAATAAATTTGCCTGAAGTTGACTCATATAATTTCCTTCTTTGCTAATATTGATCTCAACTGTTTTTACATCTAGTGACTTTCCGTCTGCATCAATTAATGGAATTGAAGAAGCGGCATAACTATTTCCTAAAATAGGAAAATACTGTTCCTCTGAAGAAATTGTTTTTCCGTTTTCATCTAACAAATCGAACTTTATCTTTAACATTTGATTTATTCCTTCAGTTTCTTTTAACAATACAGCAACAGCATTATCATTATTAATTGTATTCGCTGTTATATCATATCCAGCTGCTTCTACAATTTTAACTTTTACTGTTTCTACTGTTTCTTGAGAATTATTTGGATCTGACGATTCCTCTGGATTAGATGTTTGCTCTTGATTGGAATTCATTAGAGAAAAAATTCCAAAACCAACTAAACAAATACCTAAAATAACGATACAGGCGATTATAATAATTTTGTTTTTTTTCATAAATCCTCCTTTTAATACCAGCAAGAGTTAGTACCTTCACAATAACTTGGACAATCTATTCCACAAACAGTAGTAGGTTTCCATTCATATTTTGTACAAGTCCATCTTCCATCCGATCCTTGAACAGCTGATACACATATATTTTGATATCCACAGTCAACATATCCACAATTATGTGTTCCACATTCGTAACTATAAGTTCCACAGACAGATGCATTTGGACCATATACGTATATAAAGAAATCATTTGAACGATAATCTGTTCTATTTCCAGCATTATCTATACATGTTCCACTTACTGAATTTGTTCCATGACTAGTTAAGGATGGACTTTGAGATCCTGAAGCAATACCACTTAAAGAATCACTACATACTACATTAACAACAAGTCCACTTTGATAGCCGTTTTCATGTGGTGTGCCTGATGGAGTAATTGTATAAGTTGGTGCTGTCAAATCAATTTGTACTGTTTGATTTGCTGGACATAATACAGAATTTCCAGCATTATCATATACGGTTCCTGGTGTTTCTGTTGTACTATTAAATTCCGTAGAATATTCTTTTGTAATATTTGATTTGCAACCAGACAAATTATCATTACATGTTCCTGTAAGTGTTATTTTTTTGTTAGTCCAACTTGATCCACCTGAAGAAACACAACTTGGTGCTGTTTTATCAATTTTAACAGTTTGATTTGCTGGGCAAACTGTGGAATTTCCAACATTATCATACACAGTTCCTGGTGTTTCTGTTGTACTATTAATGTCTGTTGTATAATTTTTTGTCACATTGCCTTTGCAACCTGATTCTGCATCTGTACAAGTTCCCGTAAGTGTTATGCTGTTAGGATTAGTTGAAGCATTAATCCAATCTGTTTTTCCTCCAGAAGAAACACATGTTGGTGGAGTTTTATCTACTTTTAAATATACTCTTGTAACTTCTCCTTCATTATTTGAAGCAGCACCAGTAGTTGTAGCATTATCAATTGCTTTAATATCTAATATTCCTTTGTGTGTTTCATTTCTGATAATAGTTGCTTTGTATATATTTTTTCCATTTTCGATTGTTTTAGTTGCATCAACATATTGCCAATTGCCAGATTTTCCATAACGATAAGCAAATTGCTTTACTCCAGATCCTTCCGTTCCACAATCAGATAAATCTGTTGCTGACAATGTAATATAAACATCTTGAGCAGTCCAATCACAGCTATTTTCTGTACAATTATAAATTGGGCCTGATGAATTTCCAAAATGTAATTCTACTGTTGTTTTGCTTGGTGCTTTACCATCATAAATTGTAACATTAGTATTATACTTTTCATTTGCAGGATTTAATACTTGTTTATATGTATACCATATTTTATAAGTTCCTAGTGTTTGATATTTTACTTCAGTTGTATCAGCAGTTATTCTTTCTCCAATATCTTCACCATTATTTAAAATAATACCATCCAATGAAATACCTTGTGATGCTGCACTATCTTCTACTGTTGTACATTGTGGTACTTTAAAAGGATCTGGGACTGTTATCATAAAACAATCATCTGTTGGATCTTCTTTTGGTTTGTCACAAGTACCATCGCCACTTCCAGAACCTCCTGGATTTCCATTAGTACAAAATGAACTGGTTGATTGATACTCTTGATTTCCTTTCGAATCTACACTTCCGCAAGATATGCAAGCATGATATTCAAAATCAGCTGTTGCTAATCGTTTCACGTAAACATTGCCAGTACAAGTATCATTGCCATCACTATCTACTATTTCTGATGTATACCCTTGACTTATTAAATCGTTAATATTAACACTATATATTTGACCGTTTTCTTTAGGCATCAAACTACGATGGTCACTAAAGTATTCTTGTCCAATCGTTGTTACAGATTCTTCTAATTTTTCATAATAATCTGTCTTAGCGCCTTGCATATAACCTACAACTGCAGGTACTGCAATAATCATAATGATTCCTAAAATCACTAATACAGCTAGCAATTCTATCATGGTAAAACCCTTTTTTGTCCTCATCTTAATCACTCCTATTTTCTATTATCATTATATCTGAATTTATATTTAATTACAAGCTCAACTTTTTAATATAAGATAACTTTTTTCAAACCCTTTAAACAAACTATTTTTAATATAATTTATTTCATGTACTCAACTTATTGTACTTTTATTTTGAGCTTCCTGTATATTCGCAAATTAGACTTACTTCATAAGAAGTGCTTGAAGTATCATATCGAAAAATTCTAGTCGTATAATCTTCATCGCAAGATATTTCATCAGCATGAAACATATAAATATCTTGCCCATATCTTTCTTTAAATTCTCGCAACGTAACCCCCATCGCAATTTCATCTGGATTATCACAGGTTCCACCCTCGGTCCCACCTGTAGATTCTGTTGTACAAAACGAACTAGTTGACATATATTCTTGGCTTCCTACTGAATTAACTTTTCCACAAAAAAATGCAAGCATGATATTCAAAATATACTGTAGCCAACCTTTTGATATAAACATTTCCAGTACAAGTATCATTACCATCACTATCTAATATTTCTGATGTATACCTTTGACTTGCAAAATCTTTAATATTAATACTATCAATTTGCCCGTTTTCTTTTAGCATTAAGTTTCTATGATCGCTAAAATATTCTTGTCCACTTGCTGTATGTGAAGTTTCTAATTTTTCATAATAATCTGCCCTAGCACCTTACATATAATTGACAACTGCAAGGATTGCAATAATCATAATGATTCCTAAAATACTAATACAGCTAGCAATTCTATCATTGTAAAACCACGTTTTCTTTTCATTTTGCCACCCCCCTATTTTCTATTATCATTATACCGAAAAAAAGTAATAAGTACAATAAAAAAAGCAACCGTTTTGGTGAAGTTGTAAGATAAAAGTAGACACAAAAAAAGATGTGTTTACTTTTTTATTTTGCTAAAATTAAATTAAGGAGATGACAGAATGCAAAAAGGAAGACCTAAAGGAGGAAAAAACAAGTATTGGTCAGTAGAAGAAAAGTATAAAATAATAAAGCCAATATTAGATTATGAGTTATCTTCTCGTGAAGTTACAAGAAGAACGGGTATAAATAATGGGATGTTAAGTACATGGGTTCAAAAATATAAAGAACATGGAATGGAAGGATTAAAAAATAAAACAAAGCCCGGGAATCCACTAGCTAAAATATATTCTAAAAAGAACTTTAAAAATCGAGAAGAAGAATTAGAATATGAAAATATGAAATTAAGAATTGAGAATGAACGATTAAAAAAAGGATACCTTGTGAAAGGAGATGGTTCGATTATAGTATTCAAGAAATAAAACAAAAGGAATTTGAAATAGTCGAAATATTGAGTAAGGAGTATAATATAAAATCTTTATGTAAAGTTATGAATATATCTAGAAGTGGATACTACAAATGGCTTAAGACAAGAAATATTTTAAATAGATATGAGATTAATCGCAAGGATTTAGGTGAATTGATAATCCGAATTCATAAAAGAAAACCAAGTTATGGATATCATAGAATAAGAAAAATAATAGTTGATGAAACCGGATGGATTGTATCAGATAACTTAGTACATAAAGTATGTAAGATATTAAATATAAAATCAAAAGCAAGACATTATAAATATAAGAAACCGGGTGAAGAATCCGTTAAATACGAAAATATAATTGGATATAATTGGAAAACAAAAAGGCCATTTGAAAAAGTAGTTTCAGACACTACTTCATTTTGGTTTAAAAATAAAAAATATGATTGGACTTTCTATTTAGATGTATTTAATAATGAAATAGTTGGCTCAGATGTTAGAGAGACAATGTACGGAAATGGAGTATTGAATCATGATAAAGCAGTAAAGAACATGTTAAATAACAAAATAAAAAGAGGATACAAAGACCTAGAAACCATTGTTCACACGGATCAAGGTATTATATATTCCTCAGTGTCATTTAACAATATATTTGATTCCTATAATATAACCAGATCTATGTCTAGAGCTGGCACACCTACAGATAATCCAGTAATCGAATCCAAAAATGGCTGGATTAAAAAGGAAATGTATATTGACTTTGACATTAATAATTATAACACAGTTCAAGAATTTATTGATGATATTGTGTATGATAATAATTATTATCGACCAAGTTATGCATTAAATTATAAAACCCCAATTGAGTATAGAACTCAACTAGGGTTTGAATAACATTGCTTTTAAACTGTCTACTTTTTATTGACAAGTTCAATTTAATTCTGCTGTTTTCATAATTAAAATTACTTTATTATTCAATTACAATATTTAAAATTTAACTAGTTTACCATTTTATTGATATTACCTTTACATCTTAAAATAAGGCGCAAAAATTTATTCTTGTCCAAAATTTAAAGGTTTTAGTTCCTCTAATACAAATAAACCATCTTTTCTTATCAGTACATCATCAAAGTAAATTTCTCCACCACCATACTCTTTTGTTTGAATCAGTACCATGTCCCAATGAACTGCAGAGCGATTACCGTTATCACAATCTTCGTAACAAGCACCTGGTGTAAAGTGTAAACTACCAAAAATCTTTTCATCGAACAAGATATCGCCCATCGGGCTACTTAATTTTGGATTGAATCCTAAAGAGAACTCGCCTACGTATCTAGCACCTTCATCTTGATCGAAGATCTTATTCAATTCTTCATTGTCTTCATTACAGGTTGCTTCTACAATTTTACCATTTTCAAATTTTAGGGAAACGTTGTGAAAGACGAAGCCTTGATATGGACATGGCGTATTGTAAGTAATTCTGCCATTGACACTTTCCTTTACAGGAGCTGTGTACAACTCTCCATCTGGAATATTTTTTTCGCCCGTACACGGAATTGCTGGTAAGCCTTTAATCGAAAACGTCAAATCCGTATTTGGGGAAACGATTCTTACTTTATCTGTTTTCTCCATCAACTCTTTTAATGGTTTGATTTTTTCACTCATCGCAGAATAATCGACCGTCATGACGTCCATGGCAAAGTTCTTGAATTCTTCGATTGGCATATGAGCTTTGTAAGCATCTAAGACAGATGGATAATTTAACAGTACCCATTTACGATGGTTGACACGTTCGTCTTTCGATTTTTGAAGTGCTGCGCCCATTTTGCGAATCGTCTCTTTAGGAACGTTTTTGGTTTCGTAATCATTTAGACTACAACGAATATGAATATATGCATCCACCATTGAAACTTCGAATTCTTTATATTTTTTGACAATCTTGATGCGATCGTCATTGGAGTTTTGTAGTAAATATGCCGCTACTTCAGGATTGGTCATATTGGTAATTGGTACTCCGCCTTTTTGTATAATTTCATGAATCAATGCTTTGACAAGAGAAATCGGTGCAGTCGTTTCATAATCGATTAGCACGACTTCTTTCGGTTGGACATCAATCGAATAATCTGCAATCATTTTTGCTAATTGTTTTTCTTTTTCTTCCATGGTCTCCTCCTCACAAAAAATACTATCGTACATACACTATCATAGGAAGGTGAATTTATGTATCCATATCCTAATTATAGTATGAACCAATATCGTCAAAGTATGCCAACTTATTACACGACATATTCTAGTGATGATAGGTTCATACCTGGTGGATTTGTTTTACCACTCATATTAGGCGGTCTTGGCGGATACGCAATTGGATCCAATCAAAATAACAATCAGATGCCAGTTTACTATTGTCCATATCCATATTGTTATCCACCGATGCCTAGAAGATAGAACGTTTTTACGTTCTTTTTATTTGTCACTCAACTTGACACTTACTAATTTAGATACACCGGACTCTTGCATCGTAATTCCATATAACGTATTGGCATATTCCATCGTTTTCTTTTTATGGGTAATTAGTAAGAACTGGGTTTTATTTTTGTAATGATCTAAGTATTCGCCAAAATTATCGACGTTTGCTTCATCTAATGCTGCTTCTACTTCATCGAACAAGCAGAACGGAACGGTACGAACATTTAAAATAGCGAATAGCAAACTGATGGCAGTCAGTGTCTTTTCTCCACCTGACAAAAGGGAGATGTTACTTAACTTCTTGCCGGGAGGACTTGCTGTAATGTCGATGCCGGTCGTCAATAAATCATCCGGATTCGTAAGAGTCAGTGTCGCTTTACCACCTTTAAATAGTTCTTTAAAGACTTCACTGAACTCTTTTTGAATCTTTTGGAACGTTAACGAGAACTCATCTTTCATGACAGAGTCCATCTCTTCGATGATTTCTAGTAACGTCTGTTTGGCTTTTTCTAAGTCTTCTTTTTGATTCCATAAGAATTCGTATCTTCCGGATACTCGTTCGTATTCTTCGATGGCTGCTAAGTTGACGACACCTAAGTTTCTTAATTCTACTTTGTATGCGTTTACTTTGCTTCTGGCTTCATCCGCTTCCATCTCTAACGGATACAATTCTTTTGCTTTTTCATAAGTTAATTCGTATTCTTCTGAAAGTGTCTGCAACTCGTTATCTAACGATACTTCTAAACGAGATGTTTTAATTTCTAAATCTTTTAACTCACTTTCTTTTGCTCGTAGCGTACTAGACGTCAATTTGTTTTCTGCTTCTGCTTCTTGAATCTCTACTTGTAAGCGTTCCCGCTCTTTGGTATGATTTTTAATTTCCAATTGAATTTGTTCTTTTTCACGAACGACTTCGTAGTACTCTTTCATGAGTCTTTCTTCTTCTTCACTCAAAGAATTTTCTTCTAAGTGATTTAGACTGTTCCACTCTTCTTCTTTACTACTTAAGTTATTCTTTTTCTTCGTTAGACTTGCTTCCTTGGAAGACTTTTGTTCTTGTTGCTCAAATAGAACCGATTTCAATCCTTTTAAAACGGTCTCGTATTTTTCTAACTTTTCATCTAACGACGTCAATTCTTCATTCGTTGATACTAATATGTTTTCCAAATCACGGCTTTTTAGTACTAATTTTTCTAGTTCGTTTCGGTCGCTAATCATACTTCTCGTATTGCGGTATGATCCACCGGTTAGAGAACCACCAATATGAACGACGTCACCGTCTGTCGTCACAATTTTATAGCGGGCATGAATCTTGTTACTCAAGCGGTTGGCACTATCGATATCGTCGCATACTAAGACGTTGCCAATTTGATTTTCAACGACACCAGCATACTTTGCATCGTACGTTACAAGGCTCGATAACACACCGATAAATCCCGGTTCCGTCTTTGCTTCTCTTAACGTATTACTGTCGACATTTCTAGGAGTAATGACAGAGATTGGAAAGAACGTCGCTCTACCTAAATGAGAAGATTTTAAATACCGAATGGCATCTTTGGCATTTTGATCCGTTTCACAGACGATGAACTCTTTGGCACCACCTAATGAAATTTCCAGGGCTTTCGTATATTCATCTGGAACTTGAATCAAGTTTCCTAATACATCGTGAATGCCTTTTAAACCAGGATGATTTAAAACACTCTTTACGGCTTGTGATAACCCGCCACCTGATTCGATAAACTCTTTTAGTACAGCGATGCGGTTGTTGGTACTTAACAGTTCTCTATCGTGAGTAGCAGATTCCTTTTGAAGAGACTCTCTCTTTAATGTATAACTCATCTCTTCTTGCTCTACTTCGTGGATCTTCTTCGTCGTCAAATCGATGTCACGACCAATACTAGCAATCTCTAACTCTAGACTTTGAATTTCATTTTGTAGACTCAGTTTCGATTCGTTTAATGCGATGATCTGTTCATGAACGCGGCTATCGGTTGCTTGATACTTAGCACGTTCTTGTAACATGTTCTTTTGACCGTTTAGTTTTTCTTCTTGTCTCGTTTTCTCTAACAGTTCCCGATTCTTTGATGTCAACGCTTCTTCGGTATGTAATAAATCCAATTTTAGAGATTCTAATTTCGAATTGTTCGTTTTAGTGTTCAAGGTTAATATTTCTTCCTGTAACTTTTCAATTTGACCTTTATATAAAGTAGAAGAAGATGTCATCTCCCCAATTTCATGTGCTAAAAGTGCCACTTCACAATTTTTTAGTGCCTCTTTTGTAGAAAGATAAATTTGGGCTTTCTTACTCTGTTCTTCTAGTGGTTTTACTTGAACTTCCAATTCGGCAATGATGTCTTCGACACGGTCCATATTGTCTTTGGTACGATCTAGTTTTTTGATAGCTTCTTCTTTTCTTTTTTTGTACTTTAACACTCCTGCCGCTTCTTCAAAGATACTTCTTCGTTCAGCAGGATTACTATTGATAATTTTTTGGACTTCTCCTTGACCGATGATATTGAACGATTCTTTTCCAATTCCCGAATCTAATAATAAGTCCGTGATATCCTTTAATCTACATTTTTCGCCATTTAAAAAGTACTCGTTTTCACCAGTACGATAAACACGTCTTTTAATTGCAACTTCGCTATACGGAACATTTAAATACTGATCCGAATTATCGAATGTCAACGTAACACTGGCAACATTTAATGGATTTCTACTTTTACTACCGGAGAAAATAACATCACTCATCGCGTCACTTCCCCGTAAGGATTTGACGGATTGCTCTCCTAAAACCCATCTGACGGCATCGACGACGTTACTTTTACCACTTCCGTTTGGTCCAACAATACAAGTAGTTTCATTATCTAAAGTAATTTTTAATTTATCTGCAAACGATTTAAATCCGACTGCCTCAATACTTTTTAAATACATACGTTTCACACCCTAACAGTAAAATTATACTATAGAATCAAGGTGAAAACAAGAAAAGGCCAAAAAAAGAAGAGTTTTTTAAGCTCTCCCTTTACTGTATGCATATCCATTTTGATAGGTATATCTCGTATTTCTTTCGTATGCCTCTTGATAAGCTTTGGCGTTATAGGAACTTGCCTTTCGAATAGCGGATAAAATCCTACTTTCTTTTTTCGTAGCACGATCTAATTTTTGATTAAGACCATTCCGATACTCTTCTAATTCTCCTTTAGTAGCCATTTTATGATCTTTTTGTTGGTATAAGCCCATTTGTTCTTTTGCTTCTTTTCTACTAGCAATTTGGTACCTTTCTCTTTTGCGTTCCGTCTTCGTTTGAATTCCCATCTGTTTTCTAACAACATCTGCTACTTTTTTGGTACCAAATGCGGCTAAGAATACAAGGACTGGATATGGTACAATCACAACGTAAGCTGCTCCTAACAATACCGTTTCTAGTCCTGCAGCAATTCCTAATCCAACTTGTGTCAGTTTATCTTTTTTACTACCACGAACTGGATGAACCGAACTGTACAAATCTGCACACCAACGATACATTACAGGCAGAGACAGACGTTGATATTCATTTTGATTGGTTACTCTACGAACTTCTGATAAAGCTACTTGGCGCTCGATGGACGCAACTTCTTCTCCTACCTGGGCAATATACCGATTCGCTTGTTTTTTAGCAGCCCGCAATGTTTCTACCTTTTTACAAACTTTATCTAACTCTTGATATAGGACGTTCATATCGATTGGGTCGCGATATTCTTGTTGCCAATTCGGGTTGCGATATTGACCGGTCTTTGCTTTGGAAGTATTCGCTCTTCTCTTTGGTTGTTTAGGGGTTTCCTTTACTTGTTCAATATGGCGCACTGTTCCTTTTTTAATATCTTCGTAAGCTATGTTAATCTGTTTGATTATCTCTGAATTTGGATCTTTCTTTAACATTTCTGGATTTAAGTCCGGATGAAATTCTTTACACAGTTTACGATACAACTTATGACGTTCTTCTTTCGATATCATAGGATCACCATATTTTAATTCTTTCAATGCTTTTGCATATAAAGTATCTTCTTCTGTGTGAGTTAGTGCTCGCATATCCTCATCCCCTTACAAAACTGGCATAATTATACCACAAAGTAAGTAAAAAAGCAAGCTTATTTCATTTCTTCACTCAGTAATTCAGACAGTGTCAAAAAGTCATATCCTTTTTGGCGGATGTAATTGATACTTACCGATAATTCTTTTCTTACGATACTTGTCATATCGAATGAGATGATGGCACCGTTTGTCAAATTGTTCTTGATTTTAGTAAGGGGATAATTTCCTGTTAAGATGGTAGGTCTTACCGTTTGGAGTTGATAATTCGAACAGACCTTTAAGGTGGCACTATTGGCATACTTAGTAAAACAGTATTTAGCAGGTAAATCGGTAATGGTCTCAATTAGGCTGACGTCATATAGAATCGTCTCTTTATCGTATGTTGCGGAACTTCCTAACGGTTCAATCTCGTTGGTAACCGAAAGGTCTTTTACAAAATCTTTATTATTTTTGATATAGTTCGATTCTAAAAAGAATGTTGCTGGTACATCGTTTGTTAGCAATATGTTATTAATCTCTTCTAAGTACGTTTCATCGGTTACTAAAAATACTAACGCAACTGCCTTTTTGGCATCGTTTCCTTTGACAATATATTTGTCATACACGTTTTCAATACTAGAATTTGGTTCGACACTCGTGAACACTAAATCCGATTCATTTAGAATTCCATAATTTTTCATCTTGCTATAACTTTTATCGTAATCTACTTTTTGACCAGCAAGTCCTGGAATCATTTCATCCCCGTTAAAAGAGGCATCGATAGCACCGGTCTCATAAGTTGATGCGACGCTTTTAATTTCTAACATCAGTTCATCGTTCCCTCTTAAAAACTTAGCTGCCATGGCTGTATAATAAAAGCTAAAACACAACAGGGCAACTGCTCCTACACCAGTTGTTATCTTACGAAACACATTCATCACCTATTCCACTATATGACGAGTTTCCTAATTTTTTCCAAAAAAAGAAGCGGATTATTCCGCATTCTTATTTTCTTTCTTAAGTGCTTCTTTGCGAGAGAAATTTTGCCTTCCCTTCTTGTCGGTTCCTAATGCTTTGACCATGATTTCGTCACCAACTTTAACGACATCGCTTGCTTTGGCAATACGTTTGCCATCTAATTGCGATACGTGAACCATTCCTTCTAAGCCAGGCCATAGTTGGACGAAGCAACCGAAGTCTTCTACTTTTACAACCGTAGCAGGATAGATTTCACCGACTACGACTTCTCTTGCAACATCTCTAATCATCTGTTCTGTTTTATCGATGACTTCTTGATCAGAATGATAGATGATAACTCGTCCGTCGTCTTCTAAGTCTACTTTGACCGCATTGACGTTATTGACATCCGTTACGTTACTAGCATCACAGATAATTTTCGTAATCATCTCGCCACCACGACCGATGACATCTTTGATCTTAGCTGGATTAATTGTGAATATTCTAGTCTTCGGTGCATATTTCGATACTTCTTTTCGTGGTTCTGCAATGGCATCCGTCATTACTTTCAAGACTTTTAATCGCGCTTTCTTAGCAGCAGCCAATGCTTCTTTTAAGATGGCTTTGGTAACTCCTTTGATTTTGATATCCATCTGTAAGGCACAAATACCATCTTTGGTACCTGCCACTTTAAAGTCCATATCTCCTAAGTGATCTTCTAAGCCTTGAATATCCGTTAAAATTTGATAGTCATCGCCATTGGTAATTAAGCCCATAGCGATGCCGGCGACTGGTGCTTTGATAGGAACACCTGCTGCCATCAAAGACATACATCCAGCACAGATACTTGCTTGACTACTACTACCGTTTGATTCTAAAATTTCACTTACGACACGAATCGTATATGGAAATTCTTCTTCACTTGGAATTACTTGTAACAATGCTTTTTCTCCTAAAGCACCGTGACCGATTTCTCTTCTTCCTGGCGCGCCATATCGACCGGTTTCTCCTACGGCAAAAGCTGGGAAATTATAATGTAACATAAAGCGTTTTTGATCTTCTAGACCAAGACCATCTAGAACTTGATGTTCGTTTAATGCACCAAGTGTCGTCACGGATAAACTTTGGGTCTGCCCTCTCGTAAACAAAGCAGATCCGTGTGTACGAGGTAAGATATCGACACTGGCTGACAATGGTCTAATTTCATCCATTGCTCTACCGTCCGTACGAATGTGTTCGGTTACGACAATGTGACGAAAAATTTGATATTGAACTTGTTCGAACAACAATTTTACTTTTGTTAACAACAAGGTTAGCTCGTCTGGCTTCATCGTATCTTCATTTGCTTCTTTGTACTCTGCTACTAAGTTTTCTTTAATGGTTTCTAATGCCCCGGCACTTTCTAATTTTCCTTTGATACGTAGGGCTTCGTCGATCGGACGATCGATTTTGGCAGTGACTTCTTTGCGTAAGTCGTCTTCTATTACGATACGGTCGTAATCCATTTTTTCTTTCCCAATCTCTTCTATAATCGTATTTTGGAATTCGACTAATTCTCGAATGGCTTCATGACCAAACATCAAAGCATCTAACATATCCGATTCACTTGCTTCTTTCGCAGATGACTCAACCATGTTGATGGCATCTTTCGTTCCAGCAACTGTCAAATCGATATCGCTTACATTGGCCTCATCTACAGATGGATTGATGACAAACTTACCATCTACTCTTCCTACTTTAACCGATGCGACTGGTCCATCAAATGGAATTTCACTGATACAAGTAGCAAGACTGCTTCCGAACATAGCAGTCATCTCTGGCGAACAATCTTGTTCTACTGATAAAATCGTATTAACGATTTGAACTTCATTTCTAAAGTCTTCTGGGAACAACGGTCTCATTGGACGATCGATCATTCTAGCAGCAAGCGTTGCTGCCTCACTTGGACGTCCTTCTCTTTTGATAAAACCACCCGGAATTTTTCCAACTGAATATAATTTTTCATTATATAAAACCATCAATGGAAAAAAGTCCGATAGGACATTTGCTGTTTTCGATACGACAACAGTCGATAATACAACTGTGTCGCCGTAGCGAACCAATACGGCACCGTTTGCTTCTTTAGCCATTTCTCCTATCTCAACGATTAATTTTCTTCCTCTAAATTCATGTTCATATACTTTTTTCATACTTCTTCCTCTTCTTCATTCCTATTATAACAGATGGTTATCATTTTTGGAAACCAAATTTATAGAATGTCAAAAAAAAAGACACTTTAGAGTGCCTATTTTCTTAATCCTAGTTCTTTGATTAATGCACGGTATCTCGTAACATCTTTCTTAGCTAAGTAACTAAGCATATTACGACGTTGACCAACTTTTTTTAGTAAGCCACGATTTGAATGATAATCGTGTTTGTGCTCTTTTAAATGTTCTGTCAAGTTATTGATTTCTGCTGTTAAAATAGCGATTTGTACTTCAGCAGAACCCGTGTCCTTTTCATTTCTAGCAAACTTCTTGATGATTTCTTGTTTTTCTGTTGTAGTTAAAGCCATGATTATTTCCTCCTTCTTTCTTATTTGCCAACAGCTGAGGTACGGACGAGGATTCCATATCTAAGCCGCGGTAAGCAATGATAATATACTATAAATCTAGTCGATTTGTCAAGGATTAGTTGATGACTTTGTACAAGCCTTGGTCGTTTAATGTTGCATCATTGATAATGTATGCACTTGCTCCTGGTGCATTAGCTGGGATTCTATTTAATGGTGGCTCTGATCCCAACATAATTTGTGTTAACAGTGTGTTATCGGTGTCGTCAATCATCCGATTACAATCGATATCTGATGCAATCGTTTTTGCTGTATCAAAAGTTACTAATTCCATTCGAAATCTTCTAAATTCTAAACGGTCAGAAGTATCTACTTTACCATCAGGGATTACATCGCCTGCATATACAACGATGTAATTGGACGAAATCGAATTGTTGCAACTGCTCGTCCAGTTGACTGTTTCATCAGTACCAGATTCACCAGAATCGTCCGGATTGGTATTTGCTACACTATCATATGGTAATACAGCATCTGAGTCTGTAGTGATTCGGTCTGGTGTTAAATCCTGTTCTTTCACATCGTTCAAAGTATTTCCTTTGGTATCTACCAGTGTGATATAAAAGTCATAGCCACGAGAAACACTTACAATTCTGATGTAGCATTTTTCTTGTACGTAAGCCGCGTCAAATGCTGATTTATCTTCTCCCTTTTCTAAAGACAGTTCAGATAATTGAATATATGAACTTTCTCCATCGTTATGAGGATATCTTATTCCACCATTATCACTGGCAAATGCTTTGGCAGCACCAATATAAGACTTGGCACTATCGATAAACGATTGTTTTCTAGATGCCGTTATGTAACTAGAAACAGATGGAATTGCAATCACCATCAATACACCTAAAATAACAACAACTGCCAAAAGTTCAATTAATGTAAATCCTTTTTGTTTCATAGTAGCCTCCTTAATCCACAAAAAATCCATGATTGATTTCTAATTTGGTATTTGGCATGCCGCCTCTAACATAGAATTTTACCGTAACTCTTTTCTGATTTGGATTCTTTATTAACACTTTTACTTCTTGAGTTTCATTGGTTCCGATTCGGTTTTCTGTTTTCATCGTCTGATACCGAATATCCATGTAATCGATACTGGATGTTAAAATATCGTAGTATAATTCATACTTTGTTTCAATCGGATTCGTGCTTGTCACTTCAAACGTTACCAGTTTCGATTCAGAAGGAGATAACGTGAATTCTAAATTTTTACTATCCGGACTACTCAACCCGTATTCTAACCTAATAATTTGTTGTGTGTTTTCAGTTGTATTTTCACCAGTATAAGCATAGCTCATTCCGAGACACACTAAAAAAGCCCCTAGAATTGCAAACCCAAAAATAAATTTTACACTCTGATTCATATTCATTCTCTTTTCCATATTATTTCCTCATTATAAGATGAGTATAACACATTTTTGTTTGGACTTCTATTCTTTTGTACAAAAAAGCCACACAAATTGTGCGACTTAACGATAAGTAATATTATCTGTAAGTAATAGTCCTGACTTCCGTTTTACTAATGTCTTTTTTAAACAAGTGGAATAATCCCCATTGTAGAGTTTGACGTACACTTGGTCTAAACCTTGATGATGTGACCATTCAAAACTTTCGTTTTCAATACCGTAATCACTTAGTAATGTATTATGAGCCACTTCTACGACATCACTTACATACCTAGTTTGATCTGTAATCGGTTCTTGTAAATTCTTGAGGCGACCTTTTAATTGATTCAGCTTACGATCAGCATCCGTTAACTCTTCATATGCACGGATTTTAATCTTACCTTCCTTCACCTGTTCAAAGAAATCCTTCTTCTTTTGGATTTCTGTCTGAAGCAAATGAAATTCTTGCCCACGAACAACATCATCAATTAAAAAACGATAGAGATGAATATGTCCTAAACGAGCATCTTTCGTTTCTCTTTCTTCTGGTGACGGAAACTCTTTTCCTACTTTTACTTGACAATAGAAAAATACATTGTATCTTTCATGTTCTTTATCAAAACACAAAGTTGCAGATACATCTCCGCTTGGAGCCAAAGCAATTTTCATTTCAGGCACGTTTAAGGACTCTAGTATCTTCTTAGTACGATGCCCAATATTGTACCTAACAATGTCACGGTAAAGTCCTAAATCCAACAATGCCTGTTGCTCTTCTAACGATAATTCATTTCTAACTGCCGACGTTTCCAGTTCTATTAGAGATTCTAGATACTCTAGTTTCTCTCCTGTTAAAATACCTCGATATAACTTTAACTTATCTAGTAGCACTTGTTTTGGATCAAGCTCTGTTTTAGAAGCTGGATGTGCCACTTTTAAATACTCTAATCGTTCTTTACTGAGACTCATACATTCACCTACTTATCGTATAATTTATTTCTCATATCATGTAATATGGTTAGACCTTCTCCCATTGCATAAAAAATTGCAAATACGGCAAGACTTGCTAGAAAGCAGATTGCAAACGTTGCAACACCACCTGACTCAGAGCCGTAACTTACTCCAATCAAACTACCTAATACTAGTAAAAATACAGCAAACACTTTTAAGAATATTGCAAACGGGTTACTTTTTCGATATGGGCTTTTTAATTTAGTCATGTTCCACTCCTAATAAATCTTCAAATTTTCTTTCGATTATGTAAATGTCAGCACAACTCATGAAACAAATTACTGCATTTTTATGAGCTAGCAATTTTTGAACGGTATCTTCACTAATTTTCTCACTATCTGGAACGCGTTCGATAATCATATCAGAAGAGACATTTTGATAATCTTCCCTTCGTTCTCTATCGCAGTGAATATCCATGATGTAAGCTTTATCTGCCTTCTTTAGTACTTCCACAAAGTCATCTAAAAGGGCCAGTGTTCTAGAGTACGTATTTGGCAAAAAGACTGCGACTAGTTCTTTGTCTGGATACTTTTGATGAGCGGCTTCTAATGTCACGCGAAGTTCGGTCGGATGGTGAGCATAATCGTCGATGATGACGACGTCTCCTGCTACTATTTCTTTGAATCTTCTCTTGGCACCGTGGAATGTATGAACACTATTTTCAATTTCTTTGGCACCAATTCCGTAGTAGTCACAAATGGCAATGGCTGCTAAGGCATTTAAAATCATATGACGACCAAACAATGGTAAATCAAAGTGACCGTAGAACGTACCGTTTTGATAAACATCGAACTCACTACCAAGACTCGTCAATTTCACGTTCTTTGCAACCAAATCGTTCGTTTCATCAAAACCGTAGTAAATCGTTTGGGTATGAGTTTTTATCTTTCTCACATTTTTGTCATCACCACACATGACGATAAGACCATTCGCGCTACTTACGAATGTTTGGAATGTATGAATGATATCTTCGATACCATCATAACACTCCGTATGTTCTAATTCGATATTCGTTAAGACGACGTTGGTCGGATGATATGCTAAAAAGTGACGGTTGTATTCGCAAGACTCCATAATGAATCGCGTGTTTTCACGGCTTGCAAAGCCAGAACCATCTCCTACAAAGTAATTGCAACCAATCGTATCTTGTAAAATATGACTAATCAGTAGTGACGTCGTCGTCTTACCGTGAGTACCACAAACACAAGTCGTTTCAAACTGTTCTGTCAAATGTCCCAACAGTTCATTGTAACTTATAATTTTAAGTCCTAGAGCGCGCACTCTTTGTAACTCTGGGTGGTCTTCTTGAAAGGCTTTGGAATACGTTACAATCGTATCTTTGTCGATTGGATGGGTATGATCATGATATACTTTGATGCCCCGCTTTTCTAGTCCTTCTTGTGTATACTTTCGTTCGGTTGAGTCGTCGTAACCAGATACTTCATTTCCTAAGTCATATAGGATTTGTGCTAATGTACTCATACCGGAACCTTTAATACCGATGCAGTAATATTTCATATAACTCCTTCTTTCTATTACCATTATATACAATTTGCGTTATTTGCGCAAAAGAAAAGAGAAGTTTTCGCTTCTCTTATGCATTTTCTTGTTTCGTTTGATTCATAGCAGCTTTTTTCTTTTCTCTGCAAGCTTTACATCTTTTTGGTTTGTTTGTAAACCCTTTAGAAGCATAAAATGCTTGTTCACCGGCTGTGAACACGAACTCTTGACCACAATCGACACATTTGATTGTTTCGTCTTTGTATTCGTTCATATTTTCCCTCCTTAATTAAAATCATGGATATATTTTCGGACTCTATCTGGTCTTCTTTAATTAAGAAAGAAAATAGGAATCATAAAAATAGTCCAGTGAAAACTGCTTTTCACATAGAAAATTATATCACACTAGTTCATATTATGCAATTTAAATTCCTTATTTGAATGCTTTCTTGAATTTTTCTAGTTTTGTTTTGAAAATTACAACATCGATGATGTCTGCTAGTGCATAGATGATTGTAATGATTCCTACTACTTGCGTTAGAAGTAGAACACTCGTCAATGGATTAAAAATTAGTAATAGTCCACAAGTAAGTGTTAGAAGTGCCATCAACAATGTTACGAACCACATTTCGTCTTTTACCATTCGAAGTGACATTGCAAGTCGGATGCGAATAGCACCAGTTGTGATAAACCAAACACCTAAGATTAATGGCACTAGGGTTGCGAATGCAATCGGTCTTAAGAAAATAATCAAACCCAATAAAAATGAAATAATACCAGGTGTGACACCATCAAAGACGCGAATTCCTAGTACATCTTTGTAGCCAAAGAACAACAAATAAATTCCTCCCACAATTAGTAGTGTTGCTAAAGTATAGCTAATTACCATCCATGAAATATCTGGAACTACTAACAGAACGATTCCTAAAAGTGCCAAAACTGCTGACATAATAATGGAACCAATCATTAATTTGTTCAATACTTTTTCCATATCATCCTTTATCCTTTCTATTTTTATTATATATTAAATTCTTCAAAAAAGAAAGAGAAATGTAGTATAATACTGAGTGGTGATTTGTATGACAAAAGAGTTTGAATGTTGTCAAATTTGTCCTAGAAATTGCAAAATCAATCGCAATATGGGACATCTTGGTTTTTGTGGAACTGGGAAAAGTTTAAAAGTAGCACGAGCTGCTTTACACTTTTGGGAAGAACCTCCCATTTCGGGAGATAAGGGTTCCGGAACGATTTTCTTTTCAGGATGCAATTTAAAGTGTGTCTACTGTCAAAATTATGAAATCAGTACTGGTGGCAAAGGAAAAGAGATTTCAATAGATCGTTTCGTAGAACTTTGTTTGGATTTACAAAAGCAAGGTGCTAACAATATCAATTTAGTAACACCAACACACTATATTCCTTTGATTAAAGAAGGAATCCTGTTAGCAAAAGAAAAAGGATTAAAAGTCCCAATCGTATACAACAGTTCTGGTTATGAAAGTGTGGAAGCATTAAAAGAGTTAGAAGGTATTGTCGACGTATATTTACCTGACTTGAAATACTGCAATGATGATTTAGCAATAGCTTACTCCAAAGCACCTCATTATTTTACCACTGCTACGAAAGCAATCCGAGAGATGTTCCGTCAAGTTGGGCCTTGTCAATTTGATGAAAATGGTCTTATCACAAAAGGTGTCATCGTAAGGCACTTACTCTTACCAACACATTTAGATGACTCTAAGAAAATCATTCAATATCTATATGAAACGTATCATGATGACATCTATATCAGTATTATGAATCAATATACCGTCATCCGAACCTTACCATTTCCAGAACTTAATCAAACAGTGACGGATGAAGAATACGATGAGTTAATCAACTTTGCTGTAGATTTAGGAATTACCAATGCCTTTATGCAAGAAGGTGGTACAGCATCTGAAAGCTTTATTCCCAATTTTTTTGAATTTCAAGGATAGAATTGCTTTTATTATAATTTCATAAAAAATAGTCGCATTATAAAAACCCAGCTTCTTTTTATGAAGTTGGGTTTTTCAATTGCTTTAAAAATTATCCATTTTTTGATGTTTTTTTCTTTTTTGATTTTGTTTTTTCTTTTGAAGTTGTTTTTGTTTTTATTCCTTCATCTGCCTTCTTTTGTAACGTAATATTTTCTTCTACATCATGAAAGTCATATCGATTTCTAACATACGTTAAAATAGCAGTAACAACATATGTAGCCAAAGGATAAACAAAAGATAGTTTAATTGCTAAGCAAAGAACTGCTAATACGATTGTTGCAGTTGCTGCAATCATGATTAGCACGCGCAATACTTTCCGAATCTTGTAACGTCTTTCTTTTTCTTCGTTTGAAAATTTACTCTTCGTCATCTTTTGCTTTCTTTCCTTTCTTTTTCTTGGGTTTTATTTCTTCTACCAAAGCATCTGGAATATCATCTTTGTCTTTTGTCTTGGCATTCTTTTCAGAAGGCATTGCCTGTCCAACAGAGATGCCATTAATGATATCGACAACGGCATAAATCATCACGATAATGCCGATGAATTGAACGATAATACTAGCAACTAAGAATGGACCAAATACACAAAGAATTCCACAAATCAAACTGATGATAGCTAAAATTAGTGGCGTAACCCATTTATCACTACCCGTCTGTTTTAAGTAAAATACTCCTTCTAGACGCATGATACTACTGATGATTACCCAAATACCAATTACAAATGGTAAGAGACTTCCCACAATCGTCGGATTTAAAATCAAAGCTGAACCAGCAATCATCGAAATGACACCGTAACCAAAATTAAAGCCTGTCAACAGGGTTCTATTTTCTTCTTTAAAATAGCGAACAATCATCACGATGCCTGCTACAATCAAAACGATTCCCAATACGATGGAAACCATCTTGATAATCGTATCTGAATATAATAGCAGCAACAAGCCGATGACAAATAAAATCAATGAAACAACGATAGAAGGAAGTTCACTCTTCTGTGTTTTTTTTGCCATATTTACACCTCTTTTATACTATTCATTAAACCATATTTTCTTGTTTTTGTAAACGTGCGTTTCTTCGTCTTCTAACCCATTTAAATGCTTCTACTGCTACAATGACAGATAGCGATAGTGCGAAGACAATTACGACATGAAGTGGCGGGATAGAACTTGTCTTTAAGAAATGATTGAAGAAGTCCACTTCCATGACGATGATTTGTAACACTGTTGAAATTAAAACGCTGGCAATCATCAATGGATTGGATGTTAACGACATTTGGAAAACAGAACGATCTTCACTGCGGCAATTCAAGGCGTGCATATTTTGTAAGAATACCATGAACGCCATCGTGTATCCTCTCGCTAGAGATTCTTCGACGTGGAACACATCTAGTAACACTACCCAAAGAGCAAAGACGGCTAGGCCGATGAAAATTCCAGAGAAAATAATTTCACTTTTTAACGTTTTGTCTAATAACGGATCTTTTGGATTTCTAGGCGGTCGTTTCATAATACTCTTTTCGGTTTTTTCATAAGATAGGGCAATATCTTGCAAACCATCTGTTACCAAATTGACCCAAAGGAGTTGGATTGCTAACAGTGGCATTGGAAAGTTAAAGATAGTCGATAACACGACAAATAAAATTTCGGCAACACCACAGCTGATTAAGAAGAAGATTACTTTGCGGATGTTACTATAGGCACATCTTCCTTCTTCAATACCAGCAACGATGGAAGAAAAACGGTCATCCATCAAAATCATCGTGCCAGTTTCTTTACTGACGTCTGTTCCAGATCCCATTGAGATACCGATGTTAGCGGCTTGAATGGCTGGAGCATCGTTTACACCATCACCTGTCACTGCTACAAACTCGCCGTTTGCTTTTAATGCATTGACAATTTTTAATTTTTGAATTGGTGTCGTTTTGGAGAAAATATTTTTTCTCTTTACAAACTCACGGAAGGATGCATCGCCTTTGGCTAATTCATTTTCAATTTCTTCGTAAGTTGTAACGTCATCATTCGTTTTCGCTAGACCCAATTCTTTCCCAATCGAAAGTGCTGTTAGTGGATGATCACCCGTAATCATCAACACGCGAATACCTGCTTCGCGACATTGTGCAATCGCTTCTTTGGCATCTTTTCGAATTGGATCGATGAAAGCGGTAAGACCTAAAAAGTTCATCTTTGGTATATCTTCTTTGGTATAGAAATCTTTTTCTGTAAAGGATGTGACAATTCCATCGGCCAAAGCCATAACCCGGTATCCAGCAGCTGCTAATTCTTCGTTTTGGGCTAGAATCTTCTCTTTATCTAGTGGTGCCTTATTAGTTCCCATCGTGCTGCTGAAGGATAGAATCGTTTCGACAGAACCTTTGGCTGTACAATGAATTTCTTCCCCATCGCGGTAATAGACAGCAGAGTATTTGTTTTCAGATTCGTACGGAATACTAGCCACTTTTTGAATATTAGAGCCATCTACTTTTACCTTTTTAGCAAATGCTAAGAAAGCGATGTCGATCGAGTCACCGATACTCGTCCATTTACCATCTTTTTGTTCTAAGGTTGCTTCATTATTTAAGTATCCTAGCATGGCAATTCGTTTGGCATCTTCTAAATATTTTTCATCGTCTAAACCGCCATCATCGTTATATCCTGTTCCCGATATGGCAAATGACTCTCCAGATGGCAAAACAACTTTCTTTAACGTTTGTTCATTTACAGTTAACGTACCTGTTTTATCGGTTGCAATTACCGTACAACTTCCGAGAGACTCGACAGCATTCAATTTCTTGACAATGACGTTTTGTTTGGCCATTCGAATCGAACCAATGGTAAGTGCTAATGTCAATGCAAACGGAAGTCCTTCGGGCATAGCAGATACAGAAAGTGCAATGACGGATAATAAAATTTCTTGGATTGGCAAACCTTTGCTTAATAGTAAAATCAATAAAACGGCAGCAATACACAATACCAAAATACAGATTTGTTTCGAGAATTGATCCATCCGAATCGTAAGAGGAGATTTTTCTTTTTTACCGTGTAACACGTTCGTTGCAATTTTACCAACTTCAGTACGAATTCCTGTCGCAACGACCAAACAAGTTGCTCTTCCTTTGGTAACGGTCGTTCCGGCAAAAGCCATGTTCCTCATTTCCGATAGAGAAAGATTTTCTTTCGCAATATCGGCATGACTTTTTTCAGCAGCGACACTTTCTCCTGTCAAAATGGATTCATTAATCATCAAATTGACAGATTCGATGATTCTAGCATCGGCCGGAACTTTATCACCGGACTCCAAAAATAAAATATCACCTACGGCAACGTCTGCAGACTCGATTTCTACTTCTTTCCCATCCCGTAATACTTTTACGTACGTTTTTATCATACTGGCAAGACTTTCGGCACTCTTGTTCGCCTTCCATTCTTGCACCGTTCCTAGAATGGCATCACATAAAATAATAAACAGAATGACGATGGCGTCGACTGCTTCTCCAACCAAAAAAGAAAGAACCGCTGCCACCAACATGATGAAAGTAATGGGCTCGATAAACTCTTTTAAAAACATTACGACAACGGATTCTTTCTTTGCTTTGGGAAGGACATTTTTACCAAATTGTGCTAATCTTTGTTTTGCTTCTTCACTACTCAATCCTTCTCTTTTACTACTTATAATTTGATACAACTCTTCTACTTTCTTTAAATAAAATAAACCGTTTTTCATGTCATCACCCTACCATTTCATTTTATCATAGGGGTTTCTTTTTTGCCACCTTTTTATTCATATCTTTCTTTGTATATCGATAAGAATCATATGCTTGTATAAAATGATTCCTCCCTAACGTCATGATGCTATCGTTTCATTTTTGGAAGCAACTTTATTATTTAAAACGATACTAAACATATCGATTAATAACTCTTTCGACTCTTTATCTAATTTTCTACTGGCATGAATTAAACGAATTAATTTTGAAATTTTAGGATTGGTCACTTCACTAAATACCGTCATGTTGCACTCTTTAAATAACGAAAATAAAATGTTCACGAATTCTTTTTTCTTAGCATAACTATACTTTTGAAAGCAGATAGAAAATCTTCTGGCCTGACTTTTTGCTTCATCGGTCAAAGTTCCCGGTGTGAAATAAGCACCATAACATAGCCAATTGCTCAAATCGTGTTGGTAGATGCCACGGCCTAGGCTCTTCACTACTTGAAAATCTTTCTTGTGATAAAACAATAGACCTATTACACTCGACTCTGGAATGATGACGTGAAGTTTCTTTTCAATGCGTTTAAACTCTTTCGATTCGTATTCTTCTTTTCGAAAGCCAGGTCCATCGTTGTTGTAAATTTGTTTTACTTTATGCTGTTTCCAAAATGGTAAATACATGCAGGCAGTCATTGCTAAGTTACCACCCTTGGAGTGTCCTCCCACATATACACGATGGTACTTCCTAGTAATCACTTGGTTTAAATACTCCATGGCTAATTTTTGACTTGGAATTGGAAACGTATGCATCATATCGAAGTCTTCATGCCAACCGACCATCGAGTCATCCGTTCCTTCAAATGCAACGAACATCGTTCCTTTCGCTATCGTAAAACAAAGGGCTTGAAACTGTGTCGTCTCATTTATTATATGACGAAAGTGATGAACGATAATATCTTGATATCTACGAGCAGTAGAACAAAGAAAGAATGTTTCAATCATCTGCCGAATGGAATGTGGATTTTTACGAATCTTTTGGGTATTATTCTTTTTAAAGTATCTTCGTGCTAAAAACCGAATTGTAATTTCTTCTTCGTCGTCGATACAGTCTGAAAAATCAAGATAAGCAAGTGAAGAGAACACGGCATTATCGACTTCATTGAATGGACTTTCTTGAAATGTAAACCTTCCATATTGTTTCACGTATTCATGAATGGTATTCATATTATCACCCTTTTTGTAGCGCTTATTATATCATATTTTTGTTCTTTTGTATATATGTCAACCATTTCTATTGGGCAGAGCATAAAAAAGTACGGAGTTAAATCCGCACTTTTATTTTTTAGATTTCTTTGCCTTTTTTTCTTTCTCTGCTAATTCATTAAAATAAGCAATCATTTCCAAATTGATTTTTTTACTGATTTCGTAATCTGGTCGAATCACATTAAACGTATGGAACAACTTTTCTTCTACATCTTTATGATTTACATACATACTCCGATATGGATGATTGCGACTCTTTAAGAATTCTTCAAAATCAAGTTGGCGTTTATAAAAAATATCTTTGTCGTAATCGGTAATAAAAACGGGCGGCATATTTTCGTTCCACAACTTCTTAGCATCTACTAGTTCTTTTAGTTCTGGACATCTAGCAAATAACATTTTGTTGCTACTATAATTGATTGGGGCCATAAACTTTGGATACAATTGATGGTTATAAGGGCATGCGATTAAAGCCAAACCACTCAATTTATAATCTGGAACTTTTACACCAAACTTTTTTTGCAATTTTGGATCATTCCAAATGGCGCATACTAAGATAGCAAGCATGGCACCTGCCGATTCACCCATGATGTAAAGTCTAGGAAATCCTTTGAAAACTTTAACAACGTCGTTGATGGCATCAAAAATATCTTGAATCTCCTCTTTTAAGTTGACTTCTTCTGAAATCACACGAAAGTTAATTGGCGCAATTTGATAATTTTGAACGGCAATAAAACCAGAATAATAGCGATGATATTTTTTGTCGCCGACGATAAACGCACCACCATGAATCGTAATAATCAAAGGTAATTGGAACGGATCTTCAATTGCACGAGGTTGATATACATCGTATAAATGAGAGGGACTATATTTTTCTTTATAAGGTTGGTTACGGGATAGAATTACTGCTTCTGTGTCTAAGGCTAGGTCCTTTTGACGTTTTTCAATTTGTTTGACTTGAGAATTACAAATACTATACAAAATATCTCTAAACATAGGAACTCCTTTCTCTTCTTTTTCATCATAACGCATTTTGTCGTATTTTTCAAACAGAATTCCTATTTTCTTTCAGATTAAGTACGATGCCACTGCTAAAAGATACATCAACGTGTATAAAATTAGTAAAATAAAACTTCCTCGAAATATTCGAATCCAAATATTTTTTAATGCTGACCATATTTTTTGAGTCAAAAAATCCCACCCCGCTCGCTTCTAGATTGATTGATTTATTATATGAGGTAGGATTTCTCTTCATTCTTCTTTATTTTGAACTCACTCACCAGATGGTTTTCGATTTCTAACAACCGAACTTTCTTATCAATACCTCCGGCGTAACCTGTCAAATTACCAGTCGCGCTTACTACGCGGTGACATGGAATGATGATGCAGATTGGATTCCAACCGACAGCACCACCGACCGCCTGAGCAGACATTCGTTGCAATCCTCTTGAACGAGCGATTTGGTCAGCAATGTCCTTGTACGTGACTACTTTTCCATATGGGATGCGACAGATGATATCGATTACTTGTTTCCGAAATGGTGTCGCATTTAGAACTTTATACTTGGGTGTAAAATCTGGAATCTTTCCTGCAAAGTAGATATCTAGCCAATGAGAAGTCGATTCAAAAATTGGAAGATCTTTTTCTATCCAATCCGTATCATGGTTGGTGCTACTCTGAGATTTTCCAAACCATAGACCGGTCAGATATGTCCCATCGCTTTCCATCTCTAATAATCCGATCGGAGAAGAATACATTTTACGGTACATCATCCAAATTCCTTCTTTCTATCATTTCTTTTTTGATAATAAATAACTATGATCGATTAGACGATAAATTTCATCATCTTCGACACTGCCATCCAATTTCAAAGTAATCCAACTTTTTTTATTCATATGATAACCCGGAAAAACTTTTTCGTTATCGATGATATCAGCAATGTGTTCTTTCTCGTATCGTAAGTCGATAATTTCTATCTGGCGAGTAGATTCTAGTCCCAACTTATCTTCTGAAAGCGTCAGCAAGGCACCATACCATTTCCTATTTTCTTTATTTCTCCAAATAGCATTGTTCGATTTTTCCCATAAAAATTCTAAGTCATCGCCGTATTTTTCCTTGATATAGCGAATGATTCTTTGAGATTGTGCTTCTTGAAATACATTCGGTGTCGTACAATTTTGAATGACGTTATGAATTTCATTTTCATAGTCTTCTTTTACTTTTCCAACGAAGTTTCCAGAAGAAGATGGAACATCTACTAAGACATACTCCTCTTCTGTCGATAAATCGATTACTTTTGATGTTTGAGTTGCTGGACCTATTTCCATTACGATTTGAAATAATCCATCTACGATTGGTCTTTCTAAATAATAGGAATCTTCTTTTTGGATGAATCCGTATTCTAATAATTCGTTCCATTGAATGGTTCGATTTTGAAAATTATCTGATAGATTTCGCATTGTTGTTTACCTACTACTTACTTTTTTTATTTCTCATACAGCCTGATTACTTGATATTGATAATTATCATCGTTTTCTATGTAGCCAATTGAAATACCTTTTCCGTTATTGGATGTCTCACCTGTAGAAGATTTTTCTTTTGCTTCTGTTAGTAACTTCTCTACTTCGTCATCGGTAATAGTATCGTTGTTTGCTTGGATTAATGCCTTTAAATAGTCTGGTACCATTGCTTCGTTCTCATTACCTTTTTCGACATATAAAACCATATAGTCTACAATTTCATTTTGGGAATCATTTTGGAACTCTTCCGGTACAGCAATCAAATAAATTCCTGTGATTAAACCATACCAATAACGTTGCTCACTCGTTGTGCGATAATCATTTGAAGCCGGATTTAAAGAACCATTTTCTAATACTTGCGTGTTAAACTTTGCAACGAGTGTCTCGACACTTTCCTTCTCTACCGTACCGTATTCGTTACTAGGTGCTGGTATATCTTCCGTACTCTGATCTTGAGAAGTATTTCCACATCCGACAACGATTAAACACGCAATGGCAAGTAGAAAACACCAAATTAACTTCTTCATATAGGTTCATCCTTTCTATTGATAACTTATATTACAGAGTTACGGTTGTAATCTGTAATGTCACTACCTAGTTTCTCATACAATTCTTTGACTCTAATCTGTTTGTTTTGGATTGCCAACAATTCGTCGTTCGTGACACCGATCAATTCGACAAATTCCACCTTTCCATTCGGAGTGGAAATTGGATTTAAAGATGTATCCGGAATCGTAATAAAACCAGTGATGTTCGATTTGGCTTTAGAATCGATGCCAGTCGTTTGACCAGTATAGATATACTCGTATGGACGGAACAGTTCGCCATATTCAAAAGTCATTCTAGCTAAACTTTGTAAAATTCCACAGATGCATTTTTGCTCTGCTTCTGTATTTTCATAGTCATCTTTTTTCAGTTTAAATGTAAACTCCATTCCATAGCCACTGATTTCTTTGTTATCGGACTCTTTTTCGTATAATTCCGTTAAACCGTATGTGACAAAGTGCCAAGCATCGCCGGCATCGTAGATACTGATACCATCTAACGGATCGCCTCCTCCGACACGCCAACCGATTATCGTTCCGTAATGAATGGGATTTTTTTGAGTTGGATAGATGCGTTCACATTCTGCTGTAATGGCATCGAATCCAGATGTGATGTTTTTGTTTTTTTCGTTCATATTTTTCTCCTTTTTATGAATTCATATTCTTCTTTATATTTTCAATTCGTTTCAGTATTTCTGCATATTGTTTTTCATGACCAGAATTAGTCGGATAATAAAATGTTTCGTTTTTAATGGAATCTGGTAAGCATTGCATGTTGGTAATTTTATTTTCATAATCATGTGCATATTGGTATCCTTTGCCATTTCCTAGTTCACTATCTAGTTTGGTAACGGCGTTTCTAAGATGAAGAGGAACGGATTCTTGCATTGTCGCTTTGGCAACGGATGCTGCTTTCATATAACCAGTATATAGAGAATTAGATTTGGGGCTTAGACTTAAATAAACGACTGCTTGGGCAAGATTGACGTTACATTCTGGCATGCCGTTATCGTGACAAGCATTGTACGTGGCAGTCGCTTGCAGCAGTGCGTTTGGATTGGCAAGACCGATATCCTCGGATGAAAAACGAATCAATCTTCTCGCTACATAGAGAGGATCTTCGCCTGCTTCTAACATTCTAGCCAAATAGTAAAGTGCTGCATCTGGATCACTATTGCGCATCGATTTATGAAGAGCAGAAATTAAGTTATAGTGTTCTTCGCCTTTTTTATCATACAAGAACACTTTGCTCTGCAGTGCATGTTCTAAGTCCTGCTTAGTAATCACTTTTTTATTTTTCTTTAATTTGGTAATGTTGATGACGGTCTCTAATGTATTGAGAGCAGTTCTAGCATCGCCATTACTTACGTTTGCGATGATGTCGAAACAATCTTCTTCAATTTGCACATTTTGATATTCTTCCGTCTTATCTAAGGCACGTTTTAAGATGCCGATGATATCTTCTTTCGATAAACTTTTTAAGACATATACTTTGGCACGCGAAAGTAATGCGGAATTCACTTCAAACGAAGGGTTTTCGGTCGTCGCACCAATTAGAATAATATTACCGTTTTCAACGTACGGTAAAAAGGCATCTTGCTGACTTTTATTGAACCTGTGAATTTCATCTACAAAGACGATGGTTCGTTTGCCATTACTTTTGTTAAACTTCGATATTTCAATCAGTTCTTTGATTTCTTTCACACCTGCTGTTACAGCAGATAACTCATAGAATAAAGAATGCGTTTGACCCGCAATAATCTTTGCTAATGTCGTTTTACCAACACCGGGAGGTCCCCAGAAAATCATCGATGTAATCGTATCGGTTTCAATCATCTTTCTAATTGGCGAATCTGGTCCGACAATCTCTTCTTGACCGAAGAAATCTTCTAGTGTAGTTGGACGCATTCGATCAGCTAGCGGTTTGAATTCTACATGTTCTTCACCATTATCAAATAGACTGTTCATGCTACCACCCTTTCTGCTTTTTAGTATATCATATTTGTCTATAAATGTTTCCTTTTACAAAAGAAAAAGTGTGATCTTTTCACACTAATCTAGATATATTTTAAAAAAAGAACAATACTGTCCCGAGTAAAATGAAAGAACCTACAACCATGGCACTGAGTAATGCTGGTATCGTAGCATTTCCCATTGTCTTTTCTGTATTCAAAGATTGGGCTTTCTTATTTTGTATCTCTCTCGGTGGAAAAATTCGGTCTTCCACTTCTTTTCGCAACAAGCCCGTTTCCTCTATTTTCACGACATCTTGAATATCTTTTTGTCGATTTACCTTTTCTTTACTTTTTTTAATGTATTCTAAACTCATCATATCATACACTTTGCCATCTTTACTTGGGTATGTCGTCACATAATCCGATAATTCATGCAGAGGCATTTCTTTTATTTTACAGGCCGTATTGTAAGGATCGTATGTATATTGTGTCAAAAGTCCATCTTCATACGTGAACGGATAGATTCCAACAGGAACACCATCTATCTTTACTTCAAACCCATAATCTTGGCCATCTTGGGCAATATTTAAACTATCCCAACTAGGATCATACCACCCAGCCTGTTGAAATAAAAGTCGTAGTTTTGTCATATCTTCCATTCTGGCAACGGTATCCATATCATCATGAAGACGATTGGAGTCTTGATTTAGCAGCAAATATGGTACGACGCCACCCGATAGAAACACTTTCGTTTCATTTGATGCTAGCAGTTGTTGGACTTTTTGATAAGCATTTCTAATTCCTGCAAACGTTTGGCTATCTCTTCCCTCTTCCTTAGGCAAATCGTTTGTTAAGACTTGATTTTTTTGATAATTCACTACATAGTTCATTGCTAACTGACTGACTTTGGACATGATTATGTCATAGTCTTCCTCAGAACCCGAGAATCTTTCGATGGCTTCTCCTACTTTTTCTTTAGGAATGATATTGCCATAACGAGCATTTAAAGTTTCTGCTAATTGCATGATATCTGTTGTAATTTGTTCTTTTTTATCCATACCTATTTTTACTTACCTTTCCTTTTTAATACGCAAACACACTCGACGTGCTATGTTTGTATATTATGACTAGTTGATTTTGATATATATTGGTGTAACTGACTACTTCATAATATACATTGTAACACAGTACAATGTGTGTTATGCACAGTTATCTTTTGCTTGTTTTATATTTGCATCTTTACAATTGATAAAGTCTAAAAATTATTGATTTTTAAAATCACACCATTACGAAAACTCTTCTTTAATAATTTGTTATATCATATTTTTTCGTGTATTAAAATTTGGAAGATAATCGTTTATCCAATCACCTATTATAGATTCATCTATTTTTAAATTCCCATGTCCTATTCCTAAATTATGATTAATTTTTCTATTTCCATGGAAATCACTCCCACCACTTTTAAACATCTTTCTATCATCACAGATTTTTGTTAAGTATTGTGATTGTTCATCAGTAAATGTAGTATAAAAACATTCTAATCCGTCTAATGAATAATTATTTATTATATCTAATAATTGGTTTGCTATATTAGAAGAATATGCAAATGTATGCGCTAAAAATGCTACTCCTCCTGATTGATGAATCATTTCAATAGTCTTTTCTAAAGTAGGAAATAATGAAGACTCATCTACATATAACGGACTTTTGGGATTATAAACCTCATTACGTGTAAAACCGCTTGACGTCGTTATTGATTCTCTATTTAAAAAATATCTATAATTTTCTGGGTATTTTTTTATTTCCTTTGCAAAAGCCATTCTACATGATTCTACTTTAGGATTAAACGTTATATTATTTTCATCAAAAATAATTCCAATTTTTTTATATTGATTTCTTATTAATTCATATTCTTTTAATTGTTTTTCTTCAAAAGTTAATACATTGTCATTTAAAAATGTTTGCATGATATTTAAATCAAATCCATAACCTAACACCTCAATTGTTTCTCCATTATATGTAGTTGTTATTTCAATTCCAGAGATAATATCTCCTCCAAATAAATTTCTAATATTAGAACCCTTTAATTCATAATACGCATTTATTGTGTTATGATCTGTTATTGATAATAATGTTAATCTTTTTTTCTCTGCTTCTTGTAATAATTCTTTCACTGAAAAACTTCCATCCGAATATGTTGTATGACAATGAAGATCTATCATATTAATAACTCCCTTCATATAAAATATATAATTTCCTACAATTTAATAAGCAATTATAATATTATTTTTATCTAAATCGATGTAAAATTTCTTGATAATTTTTATATAAACTTTGAATGTTAATTAGTCAACCAATACCACTAGACCTTGTATGTGGAAACATATACTACTAAAACAACCTATCATATTTTTTTGGTGTTTTTTTATAAATTTTTGCTAGTTTTAACTATTTTTTTGACTTTTTAACACCCTATGTATAATTTATTTTTTTCTTATTTTATAATGGCTTAACGCAATTTTAGTAAACACACACATTCAACGTGATATGTATTTGGAAACATATCGACAGGAGTCACCTTTTCTATTTCATACTTGCTACTCAAGAGAGAAATATCTCTCGCAAGTGTCGCCGGATCACACGATACATAAACTAGTGTCTTGGCACCAATTTTTAGTAAATCATCGATTCCTTGACGCATGATACCTGCTCGCGGCGGATCTAGGATAACCAAATCCGCATTCTTTAGGTTTTCTAAGTTTTCTTCTACTTTCCCTTCTATAAAAGAAATATTGTCGATGCGATTTAACTGGGCATTCCTTCTAGCATCTTCTACCGCTTCTTTACAAAGTTCGATTCCCAATACTTCTTTGGCATACGGACTTACCATAATTCCAATGGTACCAGTTCCACAATACAAATCGAGTACTTTGTCTGGTTTTTCTTTTTTGCAAGTATCGATCACTTGCTGATACAACGTTGGAATCATTTTTTCATTTACTTGGAAAAAAGATGCAATCGATGCGTGAAACTGAAATGTGCCAATCGTGATGGTATGATTTGTCTTTTCTTCTAAGTCGCATAGTTCCACTCCTTCCGGTAAAGGAAGAGTGGATAACTCTTCTTTATGATCCGTTCCTAATAAAATACCTTGATCGGTATGGCGTAACACTACTTTTGTAATATTCGTTTCATGAGTATGGAAGTACTCTTTTAGAATTGGAATCACTTGATTTAGAACAGGATTCAATAAAAGACAAGAATCGATTTCTACAATATCGTTACTAAGTGCTTCATAAAGTCCCATCTTTTTATTTTTGACATGAAATGTAATTTTATTGCGATACTCGTAAGATGGTCCCGTTAACATTTCCTCAATCGGACCATGATAATTTGCAAATTTTGCTAATAGGTCCTTCACTTTGGACTCTTTGAATTCTTTTTGCAAAGACTCCGTCATGTGCATTAACTGACAACCACCACAAATACCATAATAAGGACATGGTGGATCTTGCCGTGATAGAGACTTCGATGCAAATTCAGACACTTCTGCCTCTATATACTTACTGTTTTCACGGATGACCGTTACATCTGCCGATTCTTTTGGCAATAGTCCATGAACAAACATCACTTTGTTATTTACTTTGGCAATTCCTCTCCCAAAATGATCTAATTTACTACACTTTACTTCCTCAATACTTTTTTTCATATGCATCATTCTTTCTATTATCATTATATCTTAAAGTTTCACATAATTAAAGTTTTTTTGTACACTCTAATAATGGTGAAGTCTATGAAAGAGAAAATTCCAGACATCTTAAAACAACTTGGAAATTCGGATGATATCATTACCAAAGAAGTGGCGTTATACGAAAGTTGCGTCACTCTTTTGTATTGTGAAACAGTCGTCAGTAGTGACTTAGTCAATCGCTATCTTTTAGATGCTACAGCGAAAGCCTCTTTTTTACACGTGCCAATTCCAGATGAAAAAGCATTTTTTATGCAAGTAGTGCCTGGTCTCAACGTGAAAGAAATCGAATTAAAAGATGTGCCTTTCTATTTACTCAATGGATTCGTCATTATTTTTGGTACTAATTTTGTAATTGCCATCGAGACACGGGCCATGTTAGATAGTGGTGTACAGCCTTCCCAAAACGAAAAGGTTCTAGAAGGGCCAAAGGATGCATTTACTGAAAATATTGTAAAAAACATCGGTCTCATTAGAAAGCGATTACCTGTTCCTGATTTACGAGTTAAGTCTTCTTTGATTGGTCGAAATAGTAAGACAAAACTCAGTTATTGTTATATGGAATCGATTGCTAATTCAAAACTCGTTCAAAGACTCGTTCAAAAACTGAATGCCATCGATATCGATTTTGTGAGCGATAACAATCAACTAAAAGTTCTACTCCGTGAGAGTGGAATGCCTACGATGTATGCGACCGAACGTCCTGATAAAGTTGTCGAAGCCTTAAGCGAAGGAAAAATTGTCGTGTTATTAAATGGGAGTCCGTACGTGCTTCTAATGCCTATGTTTTTCCCAGATTTCTTCAAAACGTCTGACGATTATTACCAACATTTCGCATTCACTCTATTCAATCGCATCATTCGCGGCATTGCCTTTTTCTTAGCCATCTTTTTACCCGGTATTTTTGTTGCCGTAACAACGCACAACTACGACAGTTTAAACTTGCCACTCTTAATTATTTTTTATGCCCAACGAGTCAATGTACCGTTTCCTGCTTTTATCGAAGCACTGCTATTGATTCTATCTTTTGAAATATTAAGGGAAAGTGATATTCGCTCGTCGCTCGGAAATTCCATATCGATTTTAGGCGGAATCATTTTAGGAAGTGCAGCGGTTTCGGCCGGCATCATTTCTCCAATCATGATCATCGTCATCGCGATTTCCATTATCGCTGGACTCATATTCCCTAGCGCGGATTTCAACTATTTGATTCGTACTTATCGGATGATTTTACTTCTTTTAGGAGCATTGTTCGGTCTATTTGGTGTCTTTATGGGATTCGTTTTACTGATGTATCAAATTTCTGTGACGACTGTCTTCTCGCTTCCCTACTTTTATCCAATCGTGCCACTTAAAAAGGAGGAAGTCACGAGTCGATTCCGATATCGCAACTTTTTACTTGCTAAGAAAAACAGGAGGCGAAGTTCATGAAAAGAATTTTATTTCTGATTATCTTAATCTTTGCGTTTTTTTCTTTGAATCGTGCCGACATTAACGACGTTACGTTTGTGAAGACGATTGGAATCAGTGAAAATGACGGTCATGTGGAAATGATACTCAATACGATCGTTCCTGAAAAAGGACTCGATACTTCTACCTACCAGATTCAAAGTATCGTTTTAGAAGGGCATGATGTCGGAGAGATGTTAAATTCTTTCTTGAGCGAACATTACCAGCACGTCAGTTTCGATCAATTGGAACTGTTGTTACTAAATGATGAAATGACTCGGAATTTTTCCCAGTTAGTAGAGCCAGTTATGAACCGATTCATTCGTTTAAACTTTTATGTTGGAGTGGTGAAAGATGCCGATATCACAGAACTTTTATACAATCAAGATACTTCAGTTGCCATCGTAAAAAAGTTAAAGGATATGCATTATACGATGAAAAATATTTTAGTTTCCTATTTTGACGATCAATATTTATATATTCCAACGATAGAAGGAGTGTTGTTAGATGAATTACAAACTCGCGAATTTTAGTTTATCTTTTTTTCTTAGCAGGTCTCTTTTTTCTCTCCTAGGTCTTTCTTTGCTCATTCAACTAGATTCTAGTATGGTAATTGTAGATATTGTCATCGGCACTATCTTTGGCATTTTATTTTTAAAAACGCTACCAACGTTACCACAAATGATGCAACAGATATTGGGATTTCTCTTGGCTCTTGTCGGAACCATTTTATTTGCATTTACCTTGCATCTATCGATAAGTAAGGATACTTCCATGGTTATCTTACTTGCTATCATCTTAGTTGCTACTTTTTATTTTAGTAAATCCAGTCATGAACAAATCGGATACTTTGCAGGTTCTTTATTTTTGGTAACTCTTATTTTGACCGTTATCACTTGGATTGGATTGGTTCCTAACATTCATATTGAATTCTTAAGTGGATTTCGAACGGATTCCATTCTTTCCGGAAGTATTCTTTACTTTCTGATGAGTACCCTTCCTATGTTGCTATTAAAAAAAGAAGAGCGCAACATCACAGCATATGTGAGTGCATCTCTTCTTCACTTGATTACAACGTTATTTGTATTTTTTACACTTGGGATGACTTTGAGTTCTTTCTATCCCCTTCCGAACTTCGTCATGTTAAGTGAGATTGAATATTTAGAAGTCATTCGGCGAATCGACTCGTTTCTGTTTTTCCCAGATTTATGTGCCGGTGTCATCTTACTTACCTATTCGTATCATACCGTACGAGGTGTGATGCAAACTTCAAACTATCCTAAAACACAAGTATAACCTTTGCCCGTATAGTCGATAATGACATCGTTAATATCTGCACCAGAAGAAAACTCTAACACGATTGGTGGATCATGAGCGGCTAAATCTTCTTCAAAGAAATCATCAAAAGAAACAACTAAGTTAACGTGAAGTGCATTCATCTCACTACCATCACAGATGATGTCAACTCCTTCAAAATCACTATAAGAAGCATACTTCGTATCACAATCTGAACGGATACTATCTAATAGATTTGCGTTTCCATTATTGATAATACGGTAATTTGTGTTTTGTTCTACGGCATACACTCTAGCACGATTGTAATAAAAATCGATTTCATCTGTTGTAGAGATACTATTTTGTTCGGTGTAGAACGTACATGTCAACATGCCACTTCCGGTGACATTCGTAGGAGCATCCGTTTCAATTGGCAAAGATGGTTCATTTGTAGGTGTTGGAGTTGGTGTAACAACAGGTGCTTCCTCCTCCGATGAATCCATAATTCTTAAAATCGGCGGCAGTCCAATCATGATTAACAAAAATAGAATGGCAAGTAACGCTAGTAAGACTTTCGGGTCTAATCCAGCACCGCCATTTTTTTTCGGTTCTAATTCTTTCATTGCTTCTTCTTTCATCTTATCCCTCTATTCTTATGTTAATCATATCATAAAACGAGGTAAAAAAAAAGATTTGTTTTTGGAAAAGATAGTAAGTGAAGGTCGAATCTTGTTTAAAATCTCTTAAAAAAAATTTAACCCTTAGGCATTTTGACACAGTATCAAAATTGCCGGTGAGTAGAATAAAATTCTACAACTTTTTTTCTAACTTTCGCTGTTTCACATTATCATAACTATCAGCCATGGCTAAGGTAAGTTCCGCTAAATCATAGGCTGAAAAATCTGGAGTTGGATATGCTTTTTCCGTCACTTCTTCGCCATTTTTAAAACTAACAATTTTAATTTTTCCCGATATGTTCTCATCTAATCTTTGTTCAACTGGAATACAATATAAATAACCGATACTAACTCTTTTATTTTTATTGCTTGATATTCTAGATGCAATATCTTTTAATTCGGTAAGTCCCTTTTCATTATAAAATCCCGAACTATAAAAAATAATTAAATCACTATTTTCAATTTTCTCACGTTTTTGATTATCTGCTATTCTTATGTAAGAAGTAGAACTTCCAAAAACTGTAACATTGCAATTTTCAAAATGATTATCTAATTTTTGAATTTCAGGCCAGTATGCATTATGTGATAATAGTACAATATTTAAATGATTTCCATCTTCTAACCTGTTTATTAAATATTTATCCGTTGATTTTTCCAAACATATCACTTCCTATCGTTTTTTATACAAAAAATCAGTCCTATCTCAGACTGAATGTTTATTGAAAGTCGATTTGTTCGACTAATTTTTTTGTGGTGCTCATAAAGAGAGTCGAACTCTTACGAATTTCTTCACTAGACCCTGAATCCAGCGCGTCTACCAATTCCGCCATATGAGCAAATCGTTATTCTTATTATAACGACTTTTTTAAAATTTGTAAATTATAACATATTCTTCTTTTTTAACCAATATGCAATTAATAATGCCACGGTAATAGAGATAACAATTAAAATCCAAAATGCAAATGGATTCGTTGAAAAAATTCCCAACGGAACGTTCATGCCCATAAAAGATGCAATCATCGTTGGAATCGAAAATACAATCGTAATTCCAGACAAGAATTTCATCAGTCCATTTAAATTATTTGAGATGACACTAGCATATGTCTCGGTCGTACTCGCCATGATTTCTTTATAAATATTTGCCATTTCGATTGCTTGGTTACATTCGATCATGGCATCTTCTAACAGTTCTAAATCCTCTTCATAAAATGGAAGAATCGTACCTTTGGCCAACTTGTCCAATGTGTTCTTATTATACTTTAACGCACCCATGAAATAGACCAAACTTTTCTCGATGTTCAACATTTCAAGTAATTCTTGATTTTTCGTTGCTTGGGCTAGAATTCTTTCTTCCCGTTGAATATCTTTGTTCATTTCGTTTAGTGCTCGCAAATATCCTTGCGAAATCCGTAAAAACAGTTGTATTGTGAATCTTGTTTTCTTCTCTGTACAAAAATCTTTTACATGTCCTGTTTCAAAATCATCGAACAGTTTATTTTCTTTTAACATGACGGTTACAATATAATTGGTCGTATGAATGATGCCAAGTGGTAAGGTACGATATTTATTCTTATGTGAAGAATCGACCAAAGCAGGAATATCAACGACGATTAACGTGTCATCTCCTTCTACTTCGATTCGTGACAATTCTTCTTCGTCTAACAATTTTACAAATAAACTTTTATCGATTCCTGTCTTAGAAGTAATTTCTTTGATTTCTTCTTCGTTTGGGTTAATCATGTGAATCCAAGCATTTTCTTCTAATTTCTCTAATGAATTCAATTTACCTGTTTCAACATCTGTTTTATAAATTCTCATCATAACTCTTCACTATCCTATCAAGTTCATTATACCCTATAAAAATTATTTTGAAAAGAGATAGGTATCGAAATATGATATACTAATATAAGATAAGGATGTGAATTTATGAAACAAAAATGGATGTTTATCATTCAATTAATTCCTAGCATTTTCATTAATCTTATTTTATTCTGGACGTTTTTTCATTTTTCTAGTGTTATAGAGTGCATTATTTTCTTACCTTTCTTAATATGTGGAATTTCTGTTTTAGGAAAAACAATTTCTTTATTTTTGGAAAAAGAAAAAATTGCTCGATTTTTTGAAAATCTATTTACAATCAGTTTGTTGGTATATGTTGTTGGATTTTTAATTGTCTGGTTCGCAGTATCGATTTCAAATAACAATTTCTTTTTATCATTATTTGCAATTCCCTTTTTTATTATTGTTTTTCTCATTATTAAGAGAAAATTTGGACAACCCAAATATTCTAAAAAAATTCGGATTCAATCTTATTTCAATCTTGCAAATATTTGCACTTTTCTATTAATTGGAGTAACTTTTGGAATTGGACTTCTATTATTCGCAAACGGTCTTTCGGATGTTTTAGATGATATTGAACAAATGCAAGGATTTCAAGAAACAACTGGCACGTTAACTCAATACAATGAGAATACATCTATGCCAAATTTGCTTTATTCTTATTCTGTAGATGGTAAAATTTATCTACTAGAAGCGGCATTAAACACTGATTTGGTACCGCGAATTGGAAGTACACGAATCATTTTATTCGATCCAGCACATCCAGATCGTGCTGTTTTAAAAGGAAACAATTCAAACTTTTTATTGCTACTTGTTTCCTTTATTTTCTTAACTGTTTCATTTGCCATCGTTTTTCCTTTTATTTCCAATTATCGAAAATTTCCAAAGATTTCAAAAAATCTATTGAACATTGTGGTTGGTATTTTCTTCTTTTTTATGGGATTCGGACTTATCTATTATTTAACTGGCAGCATTTCTATCATTCGCGCATTTCAAAATTATTCGCCAAGCAATTATCCGCCAATCATCATTTTAATTTTCTTCATTCTTGCTGGAATCTTAATTTTTATAGAGCAAGCAAAACAAATTTACAAAATCGTTCATGCAAAAAAATAGTCTTAAAATTGTTTTTTGTTTAAAGTTTTTTCAAATACTTTCGCCTTAGTAAAAAATTCTTCTGGCGAAATACTCTCCAAGTCTTGAATACCATCACGGTATTTTTCTAAATAGCCTTGCAATAACGTCTGGTACTGCTTACTAAAAGTTGCTACCTTTTCCTCTATTTTAGCAAATGTACTCGGTAAGTCGACTATATATCGCGGTGAAAAAGAGTCATCACCAGAATCAATATCTTCATCTCTTAGTTCTTCTTTTCGCAAGTTAACTATTTGGATTGGCTTTGTTTCTGCCCAGGCGTTGCTACTGAAAGGTTGAATAAATCCATCTGTATCCGACAAACGAATATCTAATAAACTTTGATTCATTCTATCTAAATTTTCTAAGAATTTTTCTACTACTTCTGGATATTCTCTAACAATCATACAAATATTTCTCGTTTGAAGCGAAGGTGGTTTAAAAGAAAATCGATGATAAAGAAACTCTACAACTTCACTCATATTACCTCTTTCTGTTTCTTCCTTACTGCTTCTTTCTGTTGGAAATCCAAGTTGTTTGCAATAGCAGTAATGATAATAGTCGCTTAGTATTTCGTTTTCAGGATACAGGAATGGTGTAGAAAATTCAAAATCAATTGGTGGAGCGATAGATAGATTGTCTCCTTTCTTTAAAAAGTTGATATTTTCATAATGAAAATTTTGATCTTCTCGTAGTATAGATAATAAGATTTGATATGCAATTTGACTTCCATATTCGCGATGGTCTTTGATAAAATCACTTTCTAAAATTTTTGTATAATCGTATTGTTCCATGCAGTAATTGATATAATCTGTAACTCCTAGTTGCTTGTCAGGATGAGCCATCTGATAGTCAAATAGATTAATTAATTCCTCATCACGTGGTGTTAAAGATTCCACTAAAACGCCACAAGAGTACCAGGAAGGATCATCCAATAACACCTTTTGATCGGTTGCTAAATAGTATCTTGGCGCAGAAGAGTCAAAATAAGTATGGATGATATAAGACCAAAACACTTCACTATATGCAAAAAAAGGAGTCGTCAACGGTTTGCTTTTCGATAACGGTTTAAAAATCATCTTTCGTCCATCTTTTTCATAAACTTGGAATACTTTTCTACTCTTTACCTGACTATGTGCCTCTGCAATTAATTGCTCCATTGGGCTTTCTTTCGTTAAGTCCGTCACATGAAATATGTTTTCCATTTTTACCATTCCCCTATCACACTGTTATTTTTCATTTATAAGATTACTTTTCCATCTAAATTACAAATATAACCACCATGAATTAAATTTTTGATTTCTTTTAAAATCTCAGGATTCTTTTCGTAGTCTCTCCCTACTAAAACACCCTCTATTAAATTGGATGGAAGACCAAATAAAATGGCACTTTCACGGTCTGTAAAGAAATCGTCTTTATTTCCTCTGTCTTTTATAAATTTTTCATAGTAATTTGGATTAACAAATTCTCTCACATCTGCATCACTTATCATTTGTGGATTTAGGATATCACCTTTTAATAACTCTTTTGTGTATGGATTATTTCCGTTAAAAATCACTCCAATTTGAACTCTATTCTGAACTAAACTAGGCATAAATCTTGCTTCTTTTGTCTGTTCTAACGTCCACTTATGGCAATCGATGCTTGTTGCAATCGGTATTATATTTGGCATCTCATCATATGGGATAATTGCTGTTTTTTTAGTTGACGTTTGGATTCCATTTTCGAATATTCCACCATAAAGAATGGTGCCACCAGAATAAAAATTGATATACTCTTTTAGTAAATAATCTTGTTTCAAGTTCCAGACACCAACTGAACTTGGATATTTGGATAGTCTGCCATCAATAAACCAGCTAGAAATTAATCCGTTTTCCATAATTTCTTTTAAGCCCTCTAAATTTTTATAGGTTCCGTGCAACAATGTTCCTTTCTCTAATTTAACGTCATCCCCAACATGATAAGGATTATTTGGTTGGTAACCGGTTTCCTTTATTTCATAAAACGTTTTGATTTGTTGAATCATAATTTCTTTTGTCGTTTTACTTAGATCGATTTCGTTTACTTTTTGTATATATTTCTCCATATTATCACCAGCCTTATCATAGCAAGTATTTATCTTTTTTGCAAATCGATTTAAATCTTTGAAAAATATTGACACTTTGTTTTTTTAATGATATCGTCTACTTAAAGTAAGGAAGGATACGATGGAAAATAATTTTATCAATCGAAGTCAAAAGGAACCAATTTCTCCAACGAAAAATACGAGTCAAGACAAAGGTAACTCAACTGGACCAATGCGTTGGAACATTCAAACAGGTCGATTGGAACCGATGCAGAATCATACAAAGCAACGACAAAACTTTATAAAACCAGAGATGTTAAATGCATCTCAAACATCGAGTAATCGGACTGCTGATGTCGATCAAGTAATTCAAAAGATTGTTTCTAGCAATTTGCAAGAAAGTCCAAAAGCAAAGGATTTGACAGACGAGATCCCCTCTTCTGAACAAGTGGTCGATGATTACATTGCAAATATCGTTCATAGTCAAAATAAATAAAAGGAACATTTTAGATTTTGTTCCTTTTTTCTTTTCGTAATTGTTTTACTTTTTGGTGTTCCAACTCAATCTGTCCTTCGGGGATATTGGGATTATCCTTTGAAATAATTCTAGGACTTTTGAAGTGTTTGACACGAGATACTTCCTGGTGTATTTTTTCGATATCCTCTTTTTCAATTGGAATTGGTAATTGCCAAACGATGTACTGTTCGGGATCGCGGTAAAATATCTGTAAGGTACTCAATTCTAGATTGCCATCTTGCGTACCTTTTATCATCACATAATTTCTTAGAATTTCCTTTTGCGAAAGTTTTTTTAGTTCTAGGATTGCATTTAATAATTCTTCCTGCATGCCTTTTGCTGGAAACACTTCTTTGCCCATAGAAGATCGTAAGCGTTTCATTAATTCTTCACGTTCCTGGTTCATAAGTGCTTGTCTAGTTGGAATGTCGCATCCTTCTTGATTATTTTCTAGATTAATACAGTGAACAAAAGTATACGGACTTTCTCCTTCTTTTACACCAGTATTTAAATAAGTAACCAAATCTTCTGGTGATGAAAAAACAATTTCGCAAGAAGCAGCTTCGGGAGAATCCGGCTCAATTTTCTCTAAGTCATTGTCTATCATATTGCTATACCAATCTAAAGCCTGGTACGTTATCAAAGGTCTTACGTGAAGCAGAGCACCATCTTTATATTGATAAGCCGTTTCTTGAAATATTTTTCCACCTATGACACTTAAATACGGTTTTTCATAATCGTAAATTTGGTTGGTAAAGCGATACTTTTCTCCAAATTCTCTTTCGATATGTTCAGGAATAGATGAATAAGGAAACTGACTGGCACGAGAATCAGTCAAATAAGCATTCACATACGGTTGATTTTTAGTTAATTTGCCATGATATAACAACGAACCATTTCCATATAAGCGAAAGTGATTGCAATATCCTAGCATCGTTTGAATACAATCTTTTCCTATATATTCAGGGCGAATTCGGAAAAGCGTTTCTTCTAATTTCATGTTTCTCGTCTCCCTCTTTTTAATGTATAAACTGGGCTTTTTTCATCTAACAATATCTTGCCAACTTCTTCCCAACCATGACGCCAATCGGTACCGGCGCGAATTACATTTTTCTTTGCTAATTCTTCTTCAGTAACATCACGATTATGATAAGATGGAAATAAAATTTGAACAGTGTTATTATCATTCAGATTTTTTAATAAATCATCAATTTGAACGTCGGCATGAATTAAATGTTTCGCACTTGTAAAAATATAGTTTCCTGGATGAATGTCAGGTAACGTGCTTCTTAGATAGTTGTACTTATCTTGAAATAATTTTCCGGATCCTTCCAAGTCAAAAGGATTGACACAAGAAGATAAGAAAAAGATTTCGTATTTTTCTCGTAAGGCTGCAATCGTCTCTTGCGCTCCTGGTAACAATTTGGCGGTTTCATAAAGATTTCTTTTTCGAACGAACTCTTGGAACTCCTGAAACTGTTCTTTTGGGATGGTTACTTCATCGATAAAGTAATCTGTAAAGTCGTCGATTTGGTACGTTGTTCCTAAGAAGTCGTTGACGGCATCTAAAAATCCTTCAAAGCAAATGACTTCATCGACATCTAATAATAAGTTTGGTTTTTGAATCATTTTTTTCTCCTATAATAGATGTTTCCTGTTCTCGTATCGATTGTTTTCTGAATACCTGGATATTGTTGGTCTAATTGTTCTTGATACTTACTAACTGTTCCCTTCATATCTAGCAATGCTTGTTTGATGGTAGCCATCTTTTCTTGAAATTGTGACAGATCTGGAACATAGTGTAAATTTTCTAAATACTCTTCAAAGTTTTTTGTTGCACGGCTTAAGGAGTCAACACCAGTATCTAACATGGCAGATGTTCGCAATTGTTCCTCTTCTGTTTGTTCTTCTTTCCCTTTAGAAGATTGAATTGTTTTCACAATCTCATCTCTTGCTAGAGACTTTGGTAACCGTTTCTCATCGAATACTAACGTATTTACTTCAATTTCAGGGAACCAGATTCTATCGCCATATCCGTATTCTAACATAATCTTATATGGAGAATCCTTGGTTGTGTATACAAAGTTTCCGCTGTAATTGGGAATATATTGAGTCTTATCGACATAGGAAATCCTATCTGAAAAAGAACGTTCCGTTGGAAGACAAAGATTTTCCGCTGTAAAATCTGCCATCGGATTTAACTTTAAGCGGTCAATTCCTAACTCTTGAATGGCAGTTAAAGTATCAATTATGGTGTCCATCGAATCTTTGTTTACTTGTAAATAAGACACAAAGTAATGAAGAGAGGAATTTTCTCGTAAGGAACCATCATAAAAGAAATTATAATTTATAAAATCAAAAAACGAAGTATAAGTACCAATCGTATCCATTACTTCTTTATGACTTTGATAAAACTTTTCTGCAGAGCGATTGAAGACCGTTCGTTTTCCTAGAGATGCATCTGTCAATCTTTCTACTTCCCATACTTGGTTCCGTCCCTTTAGATAGTTTTGCAAGTCACTTTGAAACGTTTCAAAATCAGGGATATGACATAATGCGATTAAGTCTCTTACCCTCATTTCATTGTTTGTTAGTGGTCCTTTTTCTGTCATGATAAATTGATTGATCCAAGCATTGTACCTGTCTTTTGTATTTTCTGTGTTTTCCATATTCTTCTCCTTTTCACAACGAATATCTATTTCTTGCCATTATTATAACACTTCTCCTATTTAACGCAAAGAAAAAACTCCGGGTTTAACAGAGTTCTTTCTTGCTTTTGGATTGATTTTTTTCTTTTTGAAATAATCGAATAATCAACTGACTGATTTTTTTATTTTTTTCTCGTACGATTTTCTCTTTGGTCATAACTTTTTTCCTCCTAATTCAACTTCATCAGGAATGATAATCGGTTGTGGTGTTGTCATGCCACTTAATAATTGAATTCGCTTTTGCGTGGCGTCAAAATCGATTCCACTTTCTTGTCCATTCACACGGTTATAGTAACATTTTTTCACGCGTTCTTGTTCCTGTTGAACGGCATTTTCATAACCAGATAACAATCGACTTCGAATGTCAAGACTCGGTTCCGTTTCTATCATTGTTTCAATTTGAGATTGTATTTGCTTCATCTTTTCTTGTGAAAAGTATTGTTCTCTGATTATCTTATGGTTTTCATTGTTTCCAACGCGGTTGTTTTCAAATTCTGTGATAATCTTTTGAATCCATTTTGGATCTTTCGAGGTCGAAAGTTCTACTAACATTTCAGATATTTTTTCGATGCCTTTTTTGGCACACCGTTCCCGATTCATTTTTACAATTGGGATGCCAAAATCTTTTGCTGCTTTGACAGATTCTCGGAAGTGATACTCTTGTAACTCTTTTTGTTTTAATAACTCTTCTACGATTTCGGGTTGATTTTGATACCTTTTTATCGTTTCATCAATATCTTCGTACTCCTCAATCAACACGATATAATCCGGATTTTTCTTATAAAACTTGGGATTGGAACTTAAATCTCTACGTTCATAGACCAATTCGTTAAAACTGCCTCTCGTTTCATCGACGTATTGATCTGCCGTCATATATGCATTGATGTCGTCGTGTTCTAACAAGTTGAAATCTTTACTATCCGGTGTCGAATTTAAATCCTGATTACCTGCCAATAAAAGCATGTCCTCATCCATTGTTTGAAACCCTAAAATGACAGTTTTGGGATCAATCATAGACAAATTGTTATTGGCAATTAAACTGCAACAGTTACCGTGTGAAACAATTTCAGGAGAATTCCAATATGTAAAATAGTTTTCTTGACTAGCAAAATCCGGTTGATAAGCACCAATCGAAGTGATTATCATCTTAAAATCAGTGTCCGCATCATAAAGTGGAATACCATCTAACAATTGCACGGGTTCTCCTCGTAACTTCCAAACACTTTGATTCAATGACTTTGCAAATTCTTTTCGTAAATCTGCTTCAAATGTCGTAATGTTCATAAACTCTAATTCAAACGGCATCTCCGTCTGAAACATTTCGTACACAGCAATAATCGTATCTGGATTTTCTTCTTTCACAATTGATGAGATGGCCTGGTACATTTCAAATAAATCTTTATTATCCTCAGTTCGTTCGAGTCCTTCCATATGATACTTTTTACAAATCTTGCTAGCAGTTTTCAAATCTAAGCCATACGTGATACCAAGAAGTGCAGATTTTAGTCGGGCGATATCTTTTTTAGAAGATTTCTTTTCTTCTTGAACAATTTGGTTTTGTTCTTGTAAAATTTTAGAGTTCGGCGTACTTAACTCTTTTACTTCTTCTAAGGTACGAACATTCCAGAAACACGGACGAGCATATAAAAATAATAGCGAATCCACTAGATTATCGTCCAAAGTGCCAGCTTCTTGAAGTTGTTTTTCTAATTCTGCCGTCAAGTCATCGTAATGATGAAAGCGATTTTGCCAAGAAGTTTCCGGAATTGTATATCCAAGTCTTCGCAAGATGCAGGAAACATAAGGAACGTTGTATTTGGATACTTCCTGTAACTGGCGATACATGATTTTAAATAGTTCTAATTTTTCGTCCGACAACGATACCAACTGTTCTTGAACAACTCTATCAGTGGACATTGCATCTAACAAATTTCCTAAAAACTCATACTTTGGATTTAAGAGTTTGAAATTCAGTGTTTCATCCAACTCAATATTATGTTCTTTTAATTTTTCATACAGCTTCGTTTGGTATTCATCTAATTGAATCTGAGAGGTTAATTCTGCAATCTTCTCTTTATTGTTGCATCGTTGTGCAAGCCATATCTTTTCTTCTATACTTGGCAATTGTTCTAGGTAAGTATCGATATGTCTATACGTAGGAATTTGGATACCGTAATATTCCGTAACCTCTTCTTTTTCGTTTTCCCATATTTCCTCAATGATTCTTTCTAATCTTCTCATCTCTTCTGTCATACTAATCTTCCCTTACTTTCATTCTATCATTTTATAACTCCTTGTCAATCTAAAACTCATTGCAAACGAAAACTCGGAATAAATTTCCGAGTATCTAATTTACTATTTTAAAATATAACGTCAGTTTTTACGGTTTCAATATTTTTTCATAACTTTTTGTAGCAACTGTTTGGGGTGGTTTTATCGTTTCCAATAAGCTATTGTAATCACCCATCTTAGAACTAATTTGTTTCCAAGATGGATAGGCAATTCCTTTTAATGACTCAATTCCTTGAAACGGATTCCACTTCGTTGGTAAGTCATAGATTGCACAATATTCGGAATCATCTACAAAATGAACTAATTTTGTACCGTTTGCGAACGTTTTGAAGTGTTCGTTTACCTCTACTCTTCCTTGATAATCACTTTGTGGAACATATTTGAATATCGCATCTCGTAATCCTTTCTGATCGAAATCGTATCCGACCGTACTTCGTGTTAAGTCTATAATCGTACGAACGTCAATTTGATCTTGTTCCATGTTGTAAGAAACGTAACTTTTGAAAGTTCCATTGTCTATCATTGTAAATTCTTCTGGATTCTTTAACTTGATTTCTTTGCCGCTTGTTTCGATATAATTTGCAAATACTTTGGACGATGCAACTGTAAAAGTGCCGTCATACCCTTCTCTTACACCAGGTTGCAACAAAGAAGGATGAATTTCCAGATTTCTTGTCTGATAAGTTCGGTTTGGACTTTGATATCCAAAAGAGTTTCCTTCACGATTATGGTATCTTACACAATCATCACCAGGATGCTTTAAAGCGCGTAAAAAATAAGAATGAGAAAGATAAGAATATAACTTACTATGCGATTCTTCTTTCTGGACCTTTTTATCCCATTTACCGATTGGACTGGTCCAATGAATGCTTTCAAATGGCATATTTGCTGAATAAAACTTTTGATATCCTTCGACATATTTCCTAATTTCTGATTGAATTTTTTCAAAATCACTCATTTTCCCGGGAACAGAAAATTCATATGCATTCTCTTTTCTATGATAATCCATCATTACCTTTCTTGTGTCACATGATGGAACATCACGTATTACAATTGTCTGAAGAAATGATAGAAATTCTTGGAAATCGAAAGGACGGTCAAACAAACACCATCCATATTTTCCTTCTCTATTTTTGGGTAAAACTCCATAAAAAATCGGTAACCAACCCAGTTGGCGTTCAGTGTCATAAGGGTCCGCCCACCAACAAGTCCAGTCAAACGCTGCATCATTTTCTTTCTTATCTTGTAAGTCATTGCTTTCCAATACTTCAATTGCCTTTCTTAATGAAGATTCGTATTCATCTTCTGATACGAAGATTTCAGCAAAGTCTGTCCCTCCAACTGTACAAGTAATCCCATTTTTATTCAATAGTTCTTTTATTTCTGGAGCTAGTTCGCTCCTTGATAACCTAAATATTTTTTTCATACATTCTCCTTTTGTAATCTTTATTCTATCATAAATATTTGAAAAATCTACTTTTTCTTACAAGTTTGTACTATAATATGACTGGGTGATGGAAATGAAAATATTCACCGATGATGCCTTTTACGTTCAACGTGGTGACATCATCTATTTTAAAAACAGAAGTTTTACCAGAGGAGTTTTTATGAAAATTATTACAAACGATGCTGCATATGTGCAGAAAAACGATATTGCTTATTTGAATCAAACCGATTTAGACATTCCTGCTTCCATTTATTTGAAAACATGTGAAACTGGAACTTTCATCGTTGATGATAGCAATCGTTATGAATTTATTCGATTTAACAAGTCAGATGAGATTCAATTTTTTAAGAATCAAGATTGGATATTAGACTATAATCAAGTCAAAGATAAGACGGAAGACGAATTAATCGAATATTGTGAAAGAATCATTACACAGTACAATGAACTTGCCGAGACATTTAATGCATTGAGTGAACAAGAACAAATGCAAAATACAGAATTAGATATGCAATGTGATTTATTAGCATTTAAACTTTTTTCGCTTCAGGAGTTTATTTTTTACCGGAAAGGATTATTAGAGATGCAGTTACCTAGCGAACTGCCAAAGGAAAGTCCTTTCATTATAAGCAGTCGCACTTTTATTAATCCAGATCAAGAATTACCTCTTCCTAAAAAAACTAGAGTATTACGTTTAGATAAAGCGATTCATCCAAAACAATAAAAACCGTACATTTGATACGGTTTTTTGTTGACTTCCTTATCCAACTAGTGTCAGATATTGATCTAATATTTTGTTTTCTTCTTCTACAATTAATTTTACAAAATCAGTATAATCATGATTTGCCATTGCTTTATCTAAGGCATCATAATATCTAGTTCTTTCCTCTGCTCGAATGATAATCGGTAGATAGCCACTTTTCATCGCTTCAAAATTCATGAGCAATCTGGCCGTTCTACCATTTCCATCCACAAACGGATGAATAAATACAAATTCTCCGTGCAACAGTGCCGCTCTTATTAAGGGATGAAATTGCTGCCATTCATCATATTCCAGTATCAACTTTTCCATTTTTTCTGGCACTTGTACATAATCTACTGGTTTTTGGGTTGCACCAGATATCACAACATTTTCTTGGCGGTATTTGCCAGCATTTTGATTATCAATTCCCTTTAAAATCAAAGCATGAAGATTTTTTATGTTCCATTCTAATAATTCTGTATTTCCATTTACAAGATCTTCTAAAAACAAAATTGCCTCTTTATGATTTAATGCTTCCAAATGTTCTTTTACAGATTTTCCGCCAATGGTGATTCCCTCTAATACGACTTTTGTTTCTCTTAACGTTAGTGTATTCCCTTCTATTGCATTGCTATTATACGTCCAGTTTAATATATTATTTTCTTCTAAAGACTTGATTGTTTTTTTTGGTAATGGTCTTTTGCTATTTAATTTTTTTAATTTGGAATCTACTTCATTGAAATAATCCTCTGGTAAATCAATCCTATAGTTTTTTTCTTCTTTCCATCTTTTATCAATTGGTTTATCTGTCTCATCTGGTATGTACCATGTTGTTCCCATCTTTCTAGCACCTTCAATTCGTCCATCTTGGATTAACTGGCGAATTCTTCTTTCACTGATATTCCACTTTTCACTGGCTTCTTTAATTAACATTTAATCACCTCTAACATCATTATACCGTTTGCGGTACAATATGTCAACTACATACTTTTTAGCTAGAAGTCACTCTAATACATGATATGGTTTTCTAGGATAAATTGTATTTTTGGACGTAATATTGTATTGCGTTACTTAAAATTGTTTTACCAAGTTCTAATCAAAGTTTACAAAATAAAAACCCTTCGAAAAGGGTTTGTTTCATCATGGTGCCGAATGCCGGGATTGAACTGGCCTCTAGTCATTACCAATGACTTGTTTTACCACTAAACTAAATCGGCATGTACTCCTTTTAAGAGGATAACTTAAAAGGAAGTTTTGATTTCTTTTCTTGTAATACGATGCCTTCGCTTTGGGCATTGTAAATTCTTTTTCTAATGACCATACTGCCACGACGTTTGAATTCATAATTCAAGTAATCGTAATACGTACCAGGAGTGATGATTCCATTCATCTTTAAAATATCACTACCCGTTTTACCGATAATAGAATCTGCAAAATATGTGCAGTTATTCGTTAATACAAAGTAATGACGGTACAATCCTTTTTTGAATTTGTACAACTTTGCATGCGTCTTCATTACTAATAAACTAGCATAGTCTTTTTGATACGTATTTTCAGAAAAATCGAGTCCTGCTGCTTGATCAGTAACATATTTAGGATACCATGGATCCGTGTTACTTTTCAAGTTATTTATTTGTTTTCTGACGTTTTCTTTTTGTTTTTCATTTAGTTTTAGGCCAAATCCAATTAAAGTTTTTTTACTATGTTCGATACAAAATGGAATATATTCCTCTTTGTTTGTCACTACCAATATACCATCTCCAACGGAAGTAAACAAACGAAAACTCGTGTTGTCGTAATTTCCATAAGAAATGACCTTTCCTTCAAAATAGATATCGACGTGACCAAACGCATTGAATCCGTGATCTGCCACGTGGATAAAGATTTCCAAATCCGGGCTGGTATCTTCCTTTTTTAATTCGTAGTCCAATTTGGATTCATCTTGATTGTTGACATAACGGTTCAAACTATTTAAAACACTGATAGGAATAAAGGCATCTATAAAAGCCGGTAGAGCCATGCGAAATTTTCGTTTTAATTTATTTTTGTATCTTCTTGGAATCAGTTCTGCGATAAAAGAACGATAGTAACTGACGCCAATTAAAATAAAGTAAATGCCAATGATGGTAAGTAGAAGGCTCAAATTATTGATTGGCGAGGTGATGAATAAAATACCACCAAATAAAAATATGACTCCCATCACGAACTCGCGGTACCTTTTATTCACATTATCGTGTTTTAAAATCCAGTAACTGACAAATTTAATGGCAGCGTTGATGAGTAAGTATAAACCAAAACAGATTGGTAACACGGCCATAGCAACTTTTTGAAAAAATAATAAGACGACGGCAATCGTCAAGTTTAATAAAATACGAGACCAACGACTGTTACTCTTTTTCTTACTACTTACATTTTTCATCAAATCGGCTAGTACTAAGCCTAAAAATCCTAATCCCAATATGGTAATGGTCCAGCGATATAGATTCACACCACCGACAATAGCAATGATACCTAGAACTGTAATGACAGTTCCTGAAACTAGGTAGTTTGTCCAAGTTAAATAGCGATCCTTTTTCATACTTCCACCTACAATCGTTATTATACTATCCTATCATGAAATTCGTTTTCTTTCAAATCAAAAGACAAGTTAATTTCTTGTCTTTTCAATCACGTATTTTAAAAAAAGAAGTGCACAATTAATGTGCAATAAGACTTATAATTGTTAAATTGTCAATGGCGAGCAAAGCGAGTTTATTTTAACCATTGACAATGATTCACTTATTACAATTTTTATAGCATTAAGTCAATGATAACTTGACTTAATGCTTATTTATTATATAATACATTGTATTAAAAAGATAGATAAAGGAATTGTGCAATTACTTTTGTAAATTTTAAAAATTCCTATTTTTGTTATGCATTATACAATATATTTTTCTTAAAATTGTCATAATTTAATCTAATTTTCTTGCTTTTTCTTGTACTCAGTTGTGCATTTTCTATTGTAATTTAAGCATTTCTAATTATTTTTTAATAATTGTGCACTTTACTTAGAATTTAACGTGTCTTTTCAATCATATCTTTATAAATGTTTTTTAATTCTTCTTCGGAAGTACCATCTTCATCGATGCTACCTGTATGAGCAGCAACGACCTCACCATTTTTTACCGCTACTACGGTTGGAAAGTACAGTCTCTTAATCGTTTCGTCTTCTAATCCTTCGTATGTTGGTAAATACTCTTCTAAATGGGATACGATATCGTAATACTCTTCCGTTCCTTCGGTAATAGTTTCAATTTCGTTCGTCTCTGGATTTCGTTCTTTTTCATCGCGAATCGATGTGGCATCAAAGTAGTAGACTTCATCGACTCCTAACTCCGCAGATACGGACATTAAAATAGGAATTATCTCGCGGCAATCAGAATTTTTTGGACTTCCAATATAGATGATACCTGTACCGGAATCCAGTAGTTTTAATACCTCATCCGAAGAGATATATAAAATTGGGTTTTGTTTTGAAATTGTCAGTTCTGGGTATAAGTTCCCTTCTTGATCTTTTTTTCCATTCAAACTTTCATATTCGTTTTTAAAACGGAACGCATCTGTCGTATTAGTAGAATCACTGTGATTTTGAATGCTATCGATGTACAGGTAAATACCCGCAAACAGTAAAATCAACACCGTTACAATGATAATACCAAAACTTAAAATGGTTGTGGTTCGCGATCCTCTTCGCATTCGTTCTTCTTCTGACAATTCCGGTTTTTTGTCTTTTTTCTGTGACAAGAATCATCACCACTTTCTATCGTTACACGATTCGTGTTATCTTCAACTGGTGTCCATAGTGGGAATCGAACCCACAGTCTATGGCGTCGGAGGCCATTATTTTATCCAATTAAACTATACGGACAGACAATCTCATTATAACACAAAAACTACTTATGTTGTCCAGTTTGTTTATCATTTTGATGATTTATTGCATCTTTATATAACTCTGATAAGTCATTTTTGATTAGATATTCCGGATCTTGGGATGCCTGTGTCGAAATATGCAAGATATCATCTGCTTTGCGAATTGGTGATAATCCTTCTATGCCACCTACTCCTTGGGCAAATTGTAAAAACTTCGTTTGACTAGATAGCGGTTGGGATTTTAAATCTTCAATCGAAGATAATTTTTCTAATAATGTATATGCGTCAGCAATTTCTAAACGCGATGCGACTTGTAAATTTCTTTGTAAAATTTCTTTGACACGGTCTAATGTCATGATACCTGGAAATAGAGAATTTTCTTCGTCATCTGCGCGCATCTCTCGCGTTGAAAGTTCCGTTTGTACATAGGCAAGCATCTCATCTGGAGTGGTGACGCGACCTACTGCTGATAAAATCAAATCTTCGACGAGACCTTTCTTCATTCTTTCACGATTGTTTTCTTCATAGCAACTTACCTTTTCTTCTATCTCATGATAAATCTCATCGTCTAAAAGAAACGATGCAAATACCGAATAGTTATCGGGATGTACTTCAGTTGACGTTAAAGCATCGATGATTTCTACTTTTCTATTTTTATTCACTCTTAAAAAATCGTCGCCAAAGTCATAAAACAGTTTTGAGTAAACCAATTGACAATATCCATCTAAACCAGCTTCTTGTACTTCTGCTAAGCCTCTAAAATATTGATAGATTTCACTTGGTTCAAACTCTTCATTACACATATCTTCTATTGTGGCATGAAATAAGTTTTTCAAGCGAAAGTAAGAAGAATCCTTATGCAACTCCGGTTCTTTCCTTTCCAAAGTCTTTAATTCTTCTTCTAAAGACTTTGCTCTTTCTTTAATTTCTTCTTTTTTATAAATGTGATAATCACTATAATCTATTGTATTCGACATATTTCCTCCATTTTTATTTTGATTGTCGTTTTACATCTATTTCTATCATATCATACTTTCTTCGGAAATGGATGTTTTTTACATATTTTTCCATAAGTGCTTGCTTTTATTGTTTATTTACTAGAATTTATATAGTGCTTGCTTTTATTGTTTATTTACTAGACTTCATATTGGGATAGCAGTTTTCTAACATCTCATCTGGGTACCAATAGTCTAACAAGGTATCGATTGGTGTTAACGGTGGAATCTCGTGATTTCGCAAAGTCTGTCTTGCTACGGCAAGTAGTGAAATGAGACAGTCCAAGCAGACTAGTACCATTAAAATCTTCGTCAGTCTTTCGCCTACGCGGTATGGAATTTTTTCAATCACTGTGGAAATCTTCGGATACAACACTTTCACAAGTACAATAGAAAACAATCCCCAAACCAGCATGAACGGGAATGTCGTTCGGCCACCGATATTCATAAAATGATGGGAGTAATCCCAAGATATGGTGCCAGTAAACACTTCTTGTAAATAACTCATTCCATATTCGAATGTGCCTCCGATGAGACTGCCAATGACAAACGTTTTCCAAATTGACCTTTTTTTTCGTAATAAAAAGTAGCCCATTAAAACGGCACCGATACCGTAAATTGGACTCAATGGACCATAGATTACACCACGTCTTATTTGCCAATAGATGCTCCCGTCTCGCAAGTAATGCGTTACAAAATTTAGAATTTGTTCATAGTAGACACCAAATACACTAGCAATTAAAAATATCCAGAATAATTTATTCCAGCAGAGACCTTGAGCAAATATTCTACTGGGTTCTTTTTCTAATTTGTGATTTTCTTCCATAATTCATCACTTCCTTCAAGAAAAAAGAAGGGGGTTCCCTTCTTAAATATTTTCGTTGCGAATTGTATCGATGATGTTCTCTTTCTTTACTTTGCTGGCTTGATACCAAATACTAATCATCACCACTACGAAGACTCCGAAACAAGAAATGATAATTGCTGGTATCGGTAAATGGAAACTGTTTTCGACTAGCATTCCCATATTGCGACTAATCAGGTAGGAAGCAAGAATCCCAACTGGCAAACCATAAAGCAAAGATTTCAAACCAAAGAAGATACTTTCAAACCAGATCATCTTGTTGAATCCTTTTGGTGATAATCCAACACTTCTTAAGACCGCGAATTCTTTCTTTCGTAAGTTGATACTGGTCGTAATCGTATTGAATACACTTGTAACACCGATTAGAGTCACCAACGTCAGTAATCCATAGAATAGAATTTCGATGGCAAGAACCATGTTCTTAGAGTCTCTCATCCGCGCAACATAATTGATATAGTAGATGTCTACTGAGTTCGATTTGTCTTTTAAGTACGTATCGATGGAATCCAAATCATCGCCATTTATCATCGCTTCATATACGAATGATACCTGCCCATCTTCCAAGTTCCATATCCGATCGAATTCACTTTCGGATACAAAGACGGTTGGACTGGTAATATAATTTTCGAGCATCTCGGGTAATTTGTCAGTAAAATGGAAGTTTTCTAACGTCGTATATTTTTCTAACTCGTCACTTTCCGTGATTCGAACGAGTTCTAACGATAAATCTGAATTTTCTTGATAGTATTTTTTATTGGTTACAAAGCGATTACCATCACTATATTTTAGTGAGTTTACGTAATTATATAGGATTGGACGTTCATCTTTGATTCCTAACTTTTGGCGATATTCATCGTAAGTTGCTTGGTCTAGTTCGATGACATTGATACTATCTGCTATGTAGTCAGATGAATCTTCTTCAGCTATGATTTCTTTTGGAGCATCTGGACTTACTAGCAACATCATACTTTTCGTTGTTAAATAATCGGTGACATGCTCATCTTGAATGGCCGTATTGATGACAGAAAGTTCTGCATCTTCCAGCTGATACGTCGAAACAATCAAATCAAAGTTAAGTGTCGCCGTATAAGAATCCACTGTACTAACACCGTAATCTAAATATGTATAAAATGCAATGAATGTTACGATACTTATGAAAAGAGATATAATTGTGATACGATATTTCTTGCGGTTTCGTTTGATGTTTTTTAATGCCAGTTCGCCTTCTACTCCGAAGATTTTTGTTACCAATTTACTCGTCTTAATTTTTTTCTTATTCAGTTTGATATCATCATTTTGACGAATCACTTCGATTGGTGAAATCTTACTTGCCTGTTTGGCCGGAATCCATGCCGAAATGTAGATTACGGCAATGATAAATAAGATTGGAATTACTACAAACATCGGATACGTCGTCAAAGTGAATGTAAGGGATTCACTTAAAATGCCACTTAGTAAATGATTGATAATCATGATAACAATTCCAATACCAATATATGCACTGATAAGTCCTAGTATGACACCGATGATACCGACGATAGTTGCTTCATAAAATACGGTTCTTCTGATTTGTTTTTTGGTGGCACCGACAGAAGAAAGAAGTCCAAATTGTTTCTTTCGTTCCATGACACTGATGGCGAACGAGTTATAAATTACAATGATGCAGGCCACTGATAGAATCGTCAAAAAGATAACTAGAAACACGCCTAGGAAGTTATTGATGTTGCTGTACTGAGTCGTGCCGTATAGGGAGAGCAAACCGGTATGATAATAGATGTCGTTTTGACTATTCACGTCATTTAAATCTTTCCCTACGTTTTGGGCAAACATTTCAGTTAAATCGTACGTATCTTTCGGATTTTTATATGTTAACATGACACTTAAATGAGACATGCTAGAAGGACTCGTCAATTTCGTAAATACATAGAATCCAGGAGAGGAATAACTTTCTAAATAAGAACGGTTACAGAATCCTACAATCGTATACTCCTGTTTAGTCGTATTGGCAAGAGTTTCTGTGTCGTCATAAGAGTTTTGCCATGGTTGCTCATATCCATCTAACATTCTCGTACCAACTTCTAACGTAATCTTATCTCCGATTTGATAAGTTGGGGTACCTTGATCAAACACATGATTAGAAATGACGATTTCCGTCTCGTTTTCTGGGAGTCTTCCTTCCGTAATCTCAAGATGACTCAAATAAGCATCATCGCCGGCAAAGACGTAATAATACGGTTTTCCTATATTGTCGCTTTCTTTAAAAAGGGCTGCTCCCAACTGGCTATAATACTCTACTTCTTTGACATTTTTATTCGAGTTAATACGGTCTACATTGGCGCCATCAAAGTCTTCTATTATGGCATGATAACTACCATTGTTTAGTTCTTCATCGCGAATCAAGGCATCTCTGATGGAGGAGACTAAAAGACCTACTCCTACCATCATCGCCGTCGATAGTACAATTCCAATAATCGATACGATGGTTCTTCGTTTATTTAATTTTAGATGTTTGATTGTCAAACGATTTAAAATGTTCATCTTACTTTACCTTCTCATCACTGATGATTTTACCATCATCGATCGTTATGATACGATCTGCTGCTAAGGCAAGATTGTGATCATGGGTAATCATGATAATCGTCTGTTTGTATTTTTTGTTTGACAATTTTAACAACTCTAAAATTTCTTTGGAAGACTTAGAGTCCAAGTTTCCAGTTGGTTCATCGGCAAGTAATAAGGCAGGATGATTCATGAGTGCTCTTCCGCTAGAGACTCTCTGTTGTTGGCCACCAGATAGTTCGTTAGGAAGATGATTGACACGGTTTTTTAAATCTAATGTTTCCAACAGTTCATTTAAATATTTTTTATCTACTTTTTTGCCATCTAGCAAAATTGGTAAGGTGATGTTTTCTTCTACGTTCAATATTGGAATCAAGTTATAAAACTGATAGATTAATCCAACTTGTCTTCTTCTAAAGATTGCCAAATTTTCTTCATTTAAACGATAGACATCTTCACCATCTACGATAACACGTCCAGAAGTCGGTTTGTCTACTCCACCTAATAAATGTAACAACGTACTTTTACCGGAACCTGAGGCACCGATAATTGCTACAAACTCTCCTTTTTCGACCGAGAAACTAACGTGATCTAAGGCTTTTACTAAGGTGTTCCCTTTGCCATAAGTTTTGGTTAAATTCTCTACTTTTAAAATTTCCATATGGGTTCTCCTTTCATGAATCCAGTATATCAACAAACTATTACAAGAAAATGACAAAAATGATTACAGTTTTGTCACTTTAATTTTTATAAAATTGGATGGTGAATGTCGTCCCTTCTCCTTGCTTACTAGAAACAGAGATGTCTCCTTGTTCTAAGTTGATAATCTTCTTTGACATATTGAGACCGATGCCGATACTTTCTTTGGATGTACTTTTGCCCCGATAGAATCGTTCGAAAATGTGATGAATATCGCTTTCTGGGATTCCACATCCCGTGTCGCTAATCACAATCCGCGTGTAAATCGGGTTATCTGTGGCCGTAATGGTAATGGTTCCTTTTTCAGTGTGCTCATAAGCATTTTTAATGATATTTAAAAGGGCTTCGACGGTCCAATTATGGTCTAGTTTTGCTGTCAGTTTATCTGGAATTTCCATCTTTAATTCCAGTCCTTTCAATTCAATTGGAATCTGAATTGTCTTTACGGCATCTAAAACTAAATCTTTTACGAACACTTTCTCTTTTTTCAAAGTTACCGTACCACTATCTAACATCGATATTTTTAAAAGTGACGTCACTAACCATTCGATTCTGTCCAACTGATCACGGTTTTTAGCACACAGTTCTTTTCTCTTTTCCTTAGGTAAATCTTTTTCTAACAGTTCATTTAAAACATTCATACTTGTCAGTGGTGTCTTCAACTGATGAGAAATATCTTGCAAAGTATGTTGTAACTCTTTTTTACTCTGTTGCGATGCATCTTTCGCTTCTCTTAACTTAATCGTCACTTTGTAAATATTGTTTTTTAGTTTACTGTAGTCCCCTTCTTCGTAATCTCTGATATCCAAACTTTCGTTTCCTCTTAAAATCTCACTCATGTAATGGTCGATTTCTTTCAGTTTCCGATGCCGAATCCAATAGTTATGTAAGGCGTATCCTAGAATGACTCCTAATATTAAAAGTAGTACAACTGCATTCCACGTAATCATTTCATTTTTTAGACTGTCGTCCTCGATTAAGTATGGGAGCATTTCTTTTGTAATGCCATAACTTTCCAACTTATCGTAGTCAATTTGAAAAGAGTCTAGTACGGAGTCCATCATTTCACTTTCCAATTCCGGGTGATGTTCCAAAATATTAGTGACAATATAAGCATCGTTTTGCAACAAGAGATCTAGTGTTTTATGATATAAAGTATAATTGATGCCAACGGATGTGAGTAGTAAGAAGCAAAGAATTGCTACAAAAATAATCGTCTTTCTATTCATAGCGATTTCCTAACTTGTAACCGATACCACGCACTGTAACAATAATTTTTGGATTTTGTGGATCGTCTTCAATTTTCTCTCTAATTCTTCTTACATACACAGTTAAGGCATTATCATTTACATACTCTTCATTGACATCCCAAATGTTCGATAATATTTTTTCTCTCGTAAATACGGTCGTCGGATTCAGTGCTAATATTAATAAAATCTTATACTCTAATGCGGTCAAGAAAACATCTTTCCCATCTTTTAACACTTTCATCTTCGTCGTATCAATCGTAATATTTTGAATTTTAATCATACTCTTATCAAGTGAAGAATGAGAAGTTCTTCTTAAGACACTTTTGATACGAGAAACTAATTCTTTGGCTTTAAATGGTTTGATAATGTAGTCATCTGCACCCATATCGAGTCCCATTACGGTACTTACTTCTAAATCATTTGCAGTCAAAAATATGACCGGAATGTCATCTTTTTCTTTGATTTTAGGAAGTGCTTCAAAGCCACTCATACCAGGAAGATTGATATCTAAGAGAAGTAGGTCATAATGATTTTTAGGAATGCTTTCCAAAAAACTTTCTGCATCTTTATATGACGTTAAAGAAAAGCCTTCATCTTCTAAATAATACTTTAATCCTAAACGAATTGATTCATCATCTTCTACTAATGCTAAATTCATGTATATCACCAACTTTATTATACAATAGAAAAAGACGATTTTTTGTTACAAAATCGTCATTTTAAGAAGTTTCCTAATTTTCATTTTCTTTCTCTACTTCAATTGTACTTTTTAATTCTACTTTTAAAAGTTTTTCATAAAATGGTGGACGTTTTCGCAATTGCCACAAATTGACTCCGTAAAATAGTAAAATCAGAATTCCTGCTAAGGAAGTAATATGGATGTTTCGGAATAGAATGCTAATTAGCAATGGAATTCCAATATAATATGCACCGAGGAACAGAATTCTAGTTAAGAGTGAAATCGGTTTAGTTGGAACGATAGCAATATTTAAAAATGTTCCTGCTGGTGTCTTACCACCTCTTAAAAGTGGAATTCCTACATAATACGAAATGATGGCAATATATTTAGTGAATGAGTATGAGAAAAAAACTTCTAAGATGGACCAGAAAATTAAGAACAAGAAGAAATCTAAACCTGCATAAGTAAGTCTTCTTAGAACGGATATTTTCATTCCTTCTTCCCTACTTTTTCGGTCAATTTCTTTTCTAGAAGGTAGAACTTTGGAGACTGGTTTTATGAAGAGTGCGCCTAGGAGGCCTCCTAACGTATTAGTTAGAAGATCATCGACATCAAAGAGGCGATACGGTCTAGGATAAATAAAGTAAAGTCCCGTCAGTTGGGTAATTTCAAAAAACAAACTTAGAAGAAACGTGTACAGCACTACTTTTTTGGTGGAAACGCGAAAGTAATATTTCAAATACATACCAAATGGAATTGTCATGACAATGTTAAACAATACGGTATACACGGCCGGTTCCGTTACAATTTGTAAATACGTCGTTGGATCGTTCCACTGAAATGCGGTCTCTTTTAAAAAGTCCGTTACAAATGAGAATGGGATCAAATTCATCGTTGGTCCGGTCATCGCACTGACACTTTCCATACTTGGAAGTGGTAAAATCGTTAAAAAGTAGATTGTAATCATGTATAAAATGAAGGAGTATACAATTAAGGTTCTGAGTTTATGAATAGAACCGTAACGATGATATTGATGCAAGATATAGAAAAAAGTAAAAAAGAACGCTATGAATGGGAATAATAGTAATGCTGTTTTAATCGCTTCTAAATAAGTCATGTTTAACGGATGATAAACTTAGTCATCCTTATCTCCTTTCCGTAAAAATGCAATTGCTAAAAAGAAGAGAAATAATAGTGCCATCGGTATGATGAGTGGAAGCCATGTATCGACAAAACTTTGGAACACGGCTTGCCAATTGATTGCTAATAGATTCATTCTTTAATCACATTCTTACTACATAAATACGTTACCAAGAAATATCCGCCATAGATGCAAACTAGGAAGATGGCTGTCATAATGATAGATGGTAACAATTGTTCACTACCGAATGTCGATAGAATAATATTACAGAACATGATTCCAAAAATGGAATGGATGATGGCTAGTAGCAATGGGAATAAGAAGAATATTGCAATCGTTTTAAACAAGGCGCCATTAATCATTCGTTCGTCTGCACCAAGTCTTCGTAGCATTTGATATCTTACTTTGTTGTCACTACTTTCTGATAATTCTCGTAGTGCGAGAATGGCCGCACAAGAAATTAGAAATATAATTCCAAGATAAAGACCGATGAATGTTACAAGTCCACCTAGTCCAATCGATGCTTCGTAGATAGATAGTTTCGTCGTTGCTGAGAGCGTCGTA